>JGI994J12354_10001186_pt1 | contig 26456 bp, 25 predicted proteins | sample IntmicLarv3ML3BL_FD_12354 | JGI IMG/M metagenome (IMG submission 12354)
CTATATTTTATTTCCATGCTTTTCCTTCCTCCCCGTCAAGCCGATAGGACAGCCCCGCCCTTACATCATAATCAACTCATCTGCCTCACTATCATAACGATAAATATTATTAGAGAGCACTTCATCTGCCTCCAAAAACTGCTCGTTCATCTCAGCAACTAAGTTTTCTAAATTCGAGAGCATAACATTACCGACATCTAGCATTATGATGACTTCATGCAGACTAGAGGGGATTATGAAAAAGTCTGCTTTAACTTGAGCATGAACTTTGCTTAGCACCTCTGGGTACAAAATCGTTCCCGCTCCTAGATATTTTTCTTCATTAGTAAGCACATACATTCGCTCAAGCGGCTCTTCTTCGTGCTCTATTAGCAAATTCTCTTCCTCGGCGATACCATCAATCATCTGCTCAATCGTTTGGAAAATTGGGGGTAATAATCTGATTGTATTTTCAATGGCAACTTCACGAAGTTGTTCTAACGACACTCCCCATTTTTTTCGATTTCGTTCACTAATAATAGTAATTGCCCCCTTTTTAAAGCCCTTATCACATTTGTAATAAAATAACATTGCCAAGTCTAAGACCTCGATGTACGGATATTTTCTAAGTACCTCTTTGTCTGCTTCGCGATTGACTAATGAAAAGCAAATCGCATCTTTGATTTCTTTAAAATCCTTCAAAATTTTTCCTCCTTTTGGTGTTGTGTGAATATATATCATTCCACGACAAATAAAGCCATGGCTGTTTTGCGAAGGAATAGTCTCAGGGTATGCTTAAAAAAGTTTTAAAATAATTATTCAGTTAAATAAATTTGATTTGGAAATTCTCGCACGAACGTGCTTGAAATTTTGATAAACACTAGACTTTCGGTCTAGCATTGAAACGTCGGTGAAACCAAATGCGTATTATCCTCACGCTTAAGTTTCTTCCGACACTTCAAATACATCTTAAATTTTTTGATTTTGTCTTACGCTCTTGAGAGATATTCTCCCGTTCTAGTATCAATCTTGATTACATCACCTTGGTTAACAAACAGTGGTACATAAACTGTTGCGCCAGTTACTACTGTCGCTGGCTTAGTTGCACCTTGTGCCGTATCGCCTTTGATACCTGGTTCTGTATCAGTAATCTCTAATTCAACGAATAGTGGTGGTTCTACTGCAAAAACATTGCCATCATGTGAACAAACCTTAACCATATCGTTTTCTTGAACGAATTTTAATGCATCACCAATAGCGTCCGCATTTAACGCAATTTGGTCATATGACTCCATATTCATGAAATTGTATAAATCGCCATCGCTATATAGATATTGCATATCTACACGCTCAATACGTGCTAATGGAAACTTTTCATTCGGACGGAAGGTCTTTTCTATTGCGCCACCATTAATAATATTCTTTAATTTTGTTCTAACAAACGCTGCTCCCTTACCAGGCTTAACGTGCTGGAAATCAATAATTTGAACAATATTACCATCGATTTCTAAAGTAATACCATTCTTAAAATCTCCTGCTGATATCATACGATACTCCTCCTTAATTGTACGCCACCTTTGACGTATCCTTCACTGTGTTATAGTTTATAATATTTATGCGCTTTTTTCAACTATTTTTTCGATAATCTGCCCCACTACCTCATCAACTGTACCATCATTTGTCAACACTTCCATGTTACTAACTTGCTCATAGACTGGATTGCGCTCATCTAGCAATGTCGTTATCTTATCACGCAAATCGCCCCCTTGAAGAATTGGGCGTTTTTTATCTTTTACTAATCGCACCATCAATACCTCAACTGGTGCCTTAATGTAGACCACTATTGCCGCTTTTAGTAATGGCTGATTGGACTTTTGCATGGGTACACCACCGCCAGTCGAAATAACTGTTCGTCTCTTGCTTGCCAATGCTTCTACCAACACTTTGGTTTCAAGTTCCCGAAAATAGCTTTCGCCATGTTGCGCAAAGATATCTGTAATTGGCATACCGGCTTTTTTCACAATCCGTGTATCCATATCAACAAAAGGTAGTTTTAACTTTTTCGCCAATACTCGTCCTACACGAGTTTTACCACAACCCATAAAGCCAACTAAAATAATGTGCTTCATCTAATGCCTCTTTTCCGCTTATAGAAAAATAACACTATTTTTTCTATGTATCGCTTTAACACGATTTGAATTTCCTCTTTTGGATGTATCGGTTTAACCAGGAAATTGCGAATGCCTGCTCGCTTCGCCCCCCACACATCGGTAAATAATTGGTCGCCAACAAAGACGGTGTTGCTCGTATCTGTACGCATCATCCCCATCGCCTTAAAATAGTTCTTGGTTGATGGTTTGTGAGCATTCTCGATATATTTGGCATTGATTTGTGTAGCAAATGACGATACTCTCTTACTTTGATTATTAGAAAGTAAGCAGTAAGAAATGTCCCATTTTCTGAAATTGTCAAATAACTTTAGACAACGTTCGTCAGCTGGCGCGCCATGTGGCACTAATGTATTATCAATATCAAAAATAAATCCCTTAACCCCGTCTTTATGTAGTTGTTCAAAATCAATATCATAAGTTGAGTCAACCCATTCATCTGGGAAAAATCGTCTAAACATTAGCTTTAGTCCTCGCTCTATTTCGTTTTAAAAAATCCAACTTTGTCTCAATAATAACAATCGCTACTAAAATAATAGTACAGCCAATTATCATTCTCGTCGTCATTACTTCTCCTAAAAAAATCGTCGTAAATACGACTCCGAAAATCGCCTCAGTTGATATTAATAGTGCCGCAACATTTGGCGAAACATACTTTTGGCAAACCGTTTGCAACAAAAAGCCAATCGCAGAGCTCATCAAACCAAGATACAGCATCGCCATTACCAATTCCATTGACACTGTGATTACTCCGAAGGAGTCACCTGTGAAAATAGTTCCTATCCATGAAAAAATAGCCGTAAAAAACATTTGTAAAACAGTCAGTAAAATCGGGTCTGATTTTTTCGTGAACTTACTTATTCCCACCAAATGTATTGCATAACCAATTCCACATAGCAAGGTTAAAACATCACCATAATTAATGCTTAGATTTCCTTGCAAGGATAACAATCCAATACCCGCTATCGCCAAAAAGGCCGCTATAAGAACATATCCGGCTGGTCGCTTACGTGTTATTATCCAATATAAGAACGGCACAATAATAATATACGTCGTCGTTAAAAAGGCATTTTTACCCGCTGTTGTGTATTTGCATCCTTCAGTTTGTAAAAGATAGCTTACAAATAATAATGCTCCTAAAATGGCCCCTTCACCGATTATCTTTTTATTTAGTCCACCTAGTTTTTTCCAAAAAATAATTGCCAATGCGATAGTCGCAATAGTGAAACGAAAAGCGAGCATGTATATTGTTGGAACTAAATCAAAGGCATTTTTTACTATTACAAAAGCAAATCCCCAGATGAGTGACGCTCCTAGCAATCCACTACTCGCTAATATTTTTTTCGTTTTATTTGATACTATCAACTTTAATCCTCTTTCATTAACGGTCATCTAACTCCATATAAGGTTCTACCGTTTTAACATTAACATAAGCTGGACGGATAATCTTATTGGCATTGATTAACTCCTCCATCCGATGTGTGCTCCAACCAACAATTCTGGCAATTGCAAACATCGGTGTATAAAGCTCTAGCGGAAGATCTAACATACTATAAACAAAGCCACTGTAGAAGTCAACGTTAGCACTAACTCCTTTGTAAATATGACGCTCTTCACCGATGATTTTTGGTGCTAAACGTTCAATCATCTCGTATAATGCGTAATCTTGGTCGCGTCCTTTTTCATGTGCTAATTGCTCGACAAAACGTTTGAAAATTGTCGCCCGAGGGTCTGAGTTAGAATAAACTGCATGTCCCATTCCATATATCAAACCACGTTTGTCAAAAACTTCGCGGTTAAGTAATCTGCGCAAGTAATCTTCAATAGCCTCTTCGGTAATAGGCTTACCTTTCAAAGTCTTTTTCATATCATCAAACATCTTAACAACTTTGATATTAGCTCCACCATGCTTAGGTCCTTTAAGTGAACCAAGGGCGGCCGCAACCGTCGCATATGTGTCTGTTCCTGAAGAAGAAACAACATGCGTTGTAAAAGTCGAGTTGTTACCACCACCGTGCTCCATATGAAGAACTAAGGCAAGGTCAAGAATTTTCGCTTCCATCTCTGTATACTTTTTATCTGGTCGTAACATTCTTAAGATGTTTTCCGCCGTTGACAAATTCTTCGATGGACTATGGATATAGAAGCTCTTACCTTTGATATAATGATTATAGGCTTGATAACAATATACCGATAGCATCGGGAATACGCTAATCAGTGTTAAACACTGACGCATAACATTTTCAAGGGAAACGTCCTCTGGGTTGTTGTCATATGAATAAAGCATCAAAACACTTCTTGAAAGAGTGTTCATAATGTTCTTACTCGGTGCTTTCATAATAACATCACGCACAAAATTACGTGGCAATGAACGTTGGCTTGCCAATAATTTATTGAAATCTTGCAACTGCTCAACCGTTGGTAGCTTACCGAATAATAAAAGGTAAGCACTTTCCTCAAATCCTTGACGATTATCTTTTAGAAATCCTTGGGTCAATTCTTCAATGTCAACACCGCGGTAGTATAGTTCACCCTCACATGCTTCTTCCTTACCATCAACATCCTTAAATGAGATGATGTCCGAAATCTGTGTCAAACCTGCTCGTACCCCTTTACCACTGACATCACGAAGTCCTCTTTTGACATCGTACTTTCCATATAGTGAAATATCGACTGTACTTTGTTCAACGCAAAGCTCCGTTAATTTCTCAATTTCCGGGGTTACTTTCATGTTAAATGACATACTTTATGACCCTCCTTTTTCTCATACTCTTTTCACTGATGCCCTATATTATATCATTAAGGCAGCCCTTAGAGCAACTTACTTATTAAAAAAGGACCGGAACTTTTCTTATCAATATTGATACAACTATCATATTGGCTCAAGGAATTTCTCTATTTCTTCTTTAGTGATGTCCGTTAATTCTGCTATTTCCTCTATCGTTTTGCCCTTTGAAATCATCGCAGAAATTATTATTTGTCCTTCTTGTCGTCCTTCTTGTCGTCCACTTTGCCATACATATGCTTCTCGTGCAAGTGCATCTTGCTCTCTTTTTTCTTTTGCATCAATCATCGCTTTCTCCTTTTTGTTAAGGTTTTGATAATTTGCTACTTTACAAGCTTCTTGTACATACTTTGGAGCTTTTTTTGAAACTTTACCTACCATAAAATAGTTGAACCATGCTTTGATATTTTCTTGCATCTTAGAAGATGATTTTTTCAATTCCAAAAATACAATATTTAATAAGTCTTGATGATTCACTTTTTTATATGCCATCTCATTTATCTTGTCGTAGAGAACAAAGTGATGAATTGGTTGGTCATCTTCTAAAAATTCATTCTCCAGCATTATGCATATACTATATACTGGGCGTAACGCTGAATATTTCACATCGGCACGCCGACTTTCAACATCTTCAGCTATCAATTCATGTTTTCCATAGTTACTGGCATAATTTTGTACCGTATAAAACAAGGCCCTCTCTCTGTATAATAATTGTTTATACACTTGCATTTCAATCCCGACTAGACTTCCATCTTTCAATCTAGCTAACACATCTACTTGTGTATATCGTAAATTGGGACTTCCTTTTTCATCATAAAATGATTGAATATCGTAAGTATCTTCAAGACTTACTTCTGCCACATCGAGTCCCAAAATATCGTTAATAAACCCCGTCAAAATATGACTGTATTGAGGACTTGCAAATACTTTCTTAAAGACTAAATCTTCCGTAGCTAACACTCTTGCTTTTTTCATAAATCGCACTTCTCCTTTCGGTGATGCCAAATAGTAACCTCACAGAAATTCGATTTATTAAAAAGCCAACTTTGTTTTCTACAGTATAGCCCAAAAAGTAGTCCTTCGCAATAAATACACTCATAAAAATCTATAGTATCACTATCTCACATGTTTAATTATATTTTTCTGGAAATCATCGAACCGAATGGTTCAAATAGATTGACCTTTACCTTATCAAAATAGTGGCTAACTGTCAATTCAAAGATAACCAAGAAAAGGACTAAAACCCCTTTTTTATCAATATTGATGTTCTACTTTTTATCCTAAGCACAAATAAAAAAGATGCTAAGTCACAGGTTCTAATCTGTGGCTTAACACCTTTTTTATCTATACAACTTCAAAAGACAGGTACCATGTCAAAATACTAGCTTATTGTCAATTCAAAAACTTAGTTCTCTCGTCTTGTCACTCTACAATTGGTTCAAAAATAGGGTCCTTTTCTTCGGTTTCAATACATACACAATAGTTTATCTCATCATGCAAATTTTCTGGAATAGTCACTTCTAACCTATGAAAGCCCTCGCAAGTTAGCATTTCCCTAAAAGGCAATTCGTTGCCATCTTTGACTAAATATGCTCTTTTTATTTTATTTGCCACATTTTCCAACTCAATTCTGATTATCGGTCGCATAATATGCACGAATAATTTGTGGTCTTTTTGTGTGAGTTCTGCCCACTCTAGTTCATATGCGTAATAATCTAGACATTTTGTTCCGTGGATTGCCTCGCTATTTTCTGAAACATATTTACCAACTTCATCTAAGATATTGATACTTCCTTGTGGTACTACCCCTTTTGCATCTGGTCCAATATTCAGTAAGTAGTTCCCGCCACGGCTATTGATTTTAAGAAGGAGTCTGATAACTTGGTTGGCATCTTTCCATTTGTGGTCATCCTTGTTGTATCCCCAAGTATCATTTAATGTTGCTGGCACTTCCCAGTCACCTTTTAATGCTAAGCGAGGGATAAAGTTGTCACCAGTCGTCATGTATTCACCCATATCATTACCGATACGCCCACTAACAATACAATTTGGTTGTAATGATTTAACTAAGTCAACTAATGATTGGCTTTGTTCTAAGGTCGTTGCCAGTGGTGTATCAAACCAGATTAAACCAATTTCACCATATTTAGTTAATATTTCAGTTAATTGTGGTTTTACTTTATTGTCTAAGTAATATTGATATCCTGCATCTGCTTTGTCATCATAATATTTAATTCCGTTAGGGTCATGCCAGTCTTGTGCTTGTGAATAATATAGCCCTAATTTTAATCCGTACTTATCACATGCATCTTTTAATTGGCGTACAACGTCTTGCCCATACGGCGTTGCTTTGACAATATTGTAATCGCTACAATCCGAATCATACATCGCAAATCCATCATGGTGCTTAGATGTAAAAACAATATACTTCATACCCCATTCTTTAGCTTTTCTAACGATGAAATCTGCATCAAAGTCAACCGGGTTAAAAATAGCTGCTAATTTCTCGTATTCCTCAACTGGAATATCAAACGTTCTCATAATCCATTCCGAAATTCTATCAGTTTTTTTGCCATTATATTCGCCCGCTAACTCGGCATACAGTCCCCAATGGATAAATAATCCAAATTTCGCATCTTTAAACCATTGTTGTTTTGTGTCTTTCATTTTATTCACCTTTTAGCTTTCTATTTTATTTTTTAATCTTTCACTAGCTACTTTTTAACGTAATTTCCACAACTGTATCTCTTTCATCCGGCAAAGGATAAGAACATATCGCATTACTGTCAAAAAAGAAAAAGGCATTTTCTTTCGTATACTCTGCCAAATTCCAAAACTTCGTTTCTTTAATCACTGAATTATCTTTTAAGAGACGTAACTTTTCAATCTTGTCGACCATATTTGGCAAACAAATGGCACCAACTTGTTCTTCCAAAACGTGCGCATAAACTTTATTGCCATTTTGTGTAAAACGTCCCCATTCTGGCTTGGGAAATTCAGATAACCCACAGCCATAAATGCTCCGTCCATTATCCTTCATCCATTCACCCACTTCTTCGAGTATTTGGATTGACTCTTTGGGTATTCGTCCCTTGGCATCGGGTCCAACATTTAATAACATATTGCCATTTTTACTAATGCATTCAACCAACGTACGAATTACTAGTTTAGCTGATTTGTAACGCTTATCATGCGCCGCATAACCCCAGTTGTTATTTAATGTCATATTCGCTTCCCAAGGAATTGGCTCACCTATTTCATTGCGTAGTCCTCGTGGGGGAATCATCTGTTCTGGTGAGGCAAAATCACCAGCGTATGTGCTTGGATTTACCGTTCCAATCGACCCACGGTCTTCTGCACTTCCTTCTAAGCGATTATCGGTAATGATATGGGGCTGTATGCTTCTAATCATCGCCATCATTTCTTCTGCTTGCCACTTTTGATTTTTCATATCATCATAAGAAAAATCAAACCACATGATATCAAGATGTCCATAATTAGTTACTAGTTCGCGAACCTGATTATGCATGAACGTTAAGTAATTATCGAAATCATGTACAACATTTTTAAATTCTTTATTATTTCTCATTGGATGGAATTTATCGCCATAATGTGGATAATCAGCGTGGCGCCAATCTATTACTGAGAAATACAAACCAACTTTAATTCCCGCCGCTCTAAATGCTTCTAAAAATTCCCTTACCAAATCGCGTTTGCATGGCGCATTCGTTGATTTGAAATCAGTATATGCTGAATCCCATAGGCAAAATCCATCATGGTGCTTAGCTGTTAAGACAGCGTACTTCATCCCTGCCTGCTTCGCAAGTTTCGCCCACTCTTTGGGGTCATAGTCTTCGGCATGGAAGTCGTCAATAAACCCCTCATAGTCTTCTTTAGGAAGTTCTTCTATACTTCTAATCCATTCACCATTGGCAGAAACGGCATATAGCCCCCAATGAATGAACATTCCAAAACGAGCTTGAGTATGCCATTGGATTCTTTTTTGACGTTCCGCTATTACTTTATTTTCCATTTCGTTTTTTACCTTTCCCAATTTCTGCTCATTATAGCAATTATTCCTTGAAATTACCATGGTTTTCGAACATTTTTAAAAACACCTACAGTTTGTCTATATACAATAGAAAAAGGAAGAGGCAAAATACCCCTTCCAAATACGTGCAATTTGCCTTGTGAATAAATTGGCTAAGGCCAAAACTCAAGGAAATTGGATAGTGTTTATTTCTTTGTCTAACACATGCTTAATGTCATCTGTGGCAAAAGATGTTTCGATAGCATTATTGAGCAATTGATAAACTAGTGCTTCGCCATTTGCTTTTCCATGGCAAATTAATTCTAGTTCTTTTGTCATAGTCGTCCCACTTACTGTGCGATTATCAGTATTAATACTAACCATTAAGTCGTTGTCCAAGAAGTCAAAAAGCGGATAAGCTTCCCAATTTTCAATGGCTTTCGTCTGTAGGTTACTAGTTGGACACATCTCAATTCCGATGCATCTGTGACGAAATTCTTTCTGCAACTCTCGGTCTTTCATAAGTGCGATACCATGTCCCACTCGCTTAGCTCCCATGTCCATTGCTGCTCTGACATTACTCACACTTCCACACTCACCAGCATGTATTGTAAATGGCATTTTCCATTTTCTTGCTTGCTCAAACAACTCTTTGAATTCACTATTTGCAAAGGCGGCTTCGTCCCCTGCCAAATCAAGTGCACAAACACCTAGCCCTAATAATTCTCTCGCAATAGTAAGCATTTCTAAGTTCTGCTCTACCGTAAGATGGCGCATGGCGCAAACCAAAACGTTAGAGTATACTCCAAAATCACTCTTTGCTCTTTCTAGTCCTAGCAAAAGTGATTCAATCACTTCTCGACACGATATCTGTTCATTTACAGAAAATAGTGGTGCAAAGCGTACTTCAATATATTTCACGTTTTCCTTTGCCACACTCTCAATAAGGGCGTAACCTGCCTTTTCTATGCCCTTTGCACTCTGCAAACAACGAATCGGCAAATCAAATCTTTCTAAATATTGCGCCAAAGAATTACAATCCTTTGGCGCCTGTAAATCCACTGGCATAATATTAGCATCACCCAACTGCTCTTTCACAAAATCAAGAGGCAATGAACCATCTAAATGACAATGCAATTCTAATTTGGGTATCTGAAGTAAATTCATATAATTATTGTACAGCTTCAACTGTTATCGCTGTTACTGTTACGTCTGTTGGACTTTCTCCGACCCCATCATTTTCAAGCTGAACACTACCATCTGCTAGACCTTTGTAAAGCTCATCATATTGTGCTTGGTTGAATTTTTCTAATCTAGATGTGTCCATTGGAAGTTCAATTCCTTCATTTGAGGCATCTAGCGTAACGCTTTGTCCACCATTGAAAGAATCTGCATAAAGGTCTGCTAATGCATCATAAACTGATTTTGCAAGATTTTTCATTGATGATGTAATAACTGTTTCTGATTCTCCTGATTGGTCTACGTCTACACCGATTACTTTTGTTCCTGCTGTTTCTGCTGCTTTCATAACTGAGTTTCCAACACCGCCACCACATGCAAAGATAACTTCAACACCTTCGTTGTACCAAGCTGCTGCTTTTGTCATGTTTTCTGGAGATGCATCAAAGTTTCCAACATAAGTATACTTCACATTTACATCTGCAACGCCTAAATCTTGGGCTGCTTGGTCCGCACCTTGGATAAATCCATAACCAAAGCGAATAACCGCTGGAACTGCCATTCCACCCATGAAACCTAATTGTGTGTACCCTTCAACTACTGCCGCATAACCTGCAAGATATCCCGCTTCTTCCTCGGCATAAAAGATTGAAAGTGTATTATCTGCTATCTGGATATCATAATCTCCTGCGTGTGGTGCACCATCAAGGATAATAAATGTAACCTCTGGATATTTTGTTTGTGCTTCGAAAATCGACTCTTCAAATAAAAAACCAGGGCATACTATTGCTTTTGCACCAGCTGTAACCGCTAAATCAATTGATGCTAAATATGCATTTGTAGATTTTTCTGCTGGTTGATAATATTTGTGGGTAATATTGTTATCTTGTGCATACGCTACGACACCTTCCCAAGAACCTTGGTTAAATGACTTGTCATCAATAGTTCCCACGTCTGTGATTAATGCTAATTCATAACCACTCTCACTTTCTTCTGTAGTTGCTTCTTCTGTAGTTGTTTCTTCTATGGTTGCCTCTTCTTCTGTGATTGTTTCTTCTGTGGTTGCTTCTTCTGTAGTTGCTTCTTCGGCTGTTTCAGTTGTCGCATCTGTTGTACCACTGTTTGAACCGCACCCTATCAGTAAACCTGATATCATTGTAACTGCTAGTAAAATACTTAAAATTCTTTTTTTCATGTTTTTCTCCTTCTGGCTAATAGCCTTTAACTGTTTGTTTGTTAATAATATCTATTGCTGAACTGGTACCGATTCTCTCACAACCGACGTTAATGAAGTTCTCTAAATCAGAAATATTCTTCACGCCTCCGGCTGCTTTCATCTTCACACCGTCTCCGATATGTTTTTTGAAAAGCAAGATATCGTCCAGAGTAGCACCATTTGTTCCAAATCCTGTCGATGTTTTAATATAATCTGCGCCAGCATTTGTTACGGCCTTACACATTGCAACTTTTTCTTCTTCACTTAGGTAACAAGTCTCGATAATAACTTTTAATACATGATTTCCTGTTGTATTTTTCAATATCCGAATTTCATCTTCTACTTTCTCATAATCGCCATTCTTTACATCACCGATATTGACAACCATATCAAATTCATTAGCGCCATCTGCTATGCCTTGTTCGATTTCTGCTTTCTTAGCTACCGTCGCACTGTATCCTAATGGGAAGCCTACTACGATACATATATTCAATTTATCACCATAAACATCGTGCACACGTTTAACATAGCTAGGAGGTATACACACTGATGCTGTTTGATACTTTATCGCCTCTTCACATAATTTTTCAATATCTTCCCACTTTGCGAATGCTTGCAATTTGGTGTGGTCTACGTAATGTAACATTTCTTCTGGTTTCATTTTCTCATACTCCTCTACTTAAAATCGTTTTATTTTGTCTTTGTCTACTCTTGCAAATACTAATGGCTCTTTTTCTACTGGTTGCGTACCAATTTGATATGACTTCAAAAAACGTATCTGGGCTTGGCTAAATAGTGCTTTATCCGATGCGTAAAGAGTTGCTAAAACATCGCCTTTATTGACCTTATCGCCAACTTTCTTGCGAAGAGAAATTCCTGCCGCGTAATCAATCTGACTATCTTTGGTTTCTCTTCCTGCGCCTAGCATTACTGATGCAATTCCACATCCTTCTGTATTGATATGACTGACATACCCCGCCTGTGGCGAACACACATCTTGGCTATATGCCGCCTTTGCAAACTTCTGCGTATCTCGTATCACACTACTGTCGCCACCTTGTGCCTCGACCATCTCAATCAGGCAATTGAGGGCCGCTTTACTTTCAATCGCTTCTTTAACAAGTACTTTACACTCTTGCAAGCCACCTTTTCCCGCCAAATATAGCATATTTGATGCTAATTCATAACAAATTTCTGTCAAATCATCTGGCCCTTGCCCATTTAAGGTATCCACTGCTTCGATAATTTCAAGCGAATTGCCAATATTGTAACCTAGCGGAACATCCATATCGGTAATAAGCGCAATTGTTTTCTTCCCAGCATGTTCGCCAATCGCAACCATTTTCTCGGCTAAGGTAATCGCATCTTCTACTTCTTTCATAAATGCGCCACTCCCCGTTTTCACATCTAGTAAAATGCAATCACTTCCCGCCGCTAATTTCTTGCTCATAATCGATACCGCAATTAGGGGAATGCTATCGACCGTTGCTGTTACGTCACGTAGGGCATACAATTTCTTATCCGCTGGTGTCATGTTCCCTGACTGTCCAATGACACTAAGCCCTGTGCGATTAACAATCTCAAAAAATCTTTCTCTATCAAGCGATGTTTGCATACCTGGTATTGCTTCTAACTTATCTACTGTACCTCCAGTATGACCCAACCCTCTACCTGACATCTTGGCTACTTTCGCACCACACGCAGCCACAATTGGAGCGATAATTAATGTTGTTTTATCTCCCACACCACCTGTCGAATGCTTATCGACTTTCACGCCATGAATTGCTGATAAATCGACCATATCGCCAGAATGCGCAACCGTATCTGTCATAATTCCGATTTCTTCATCATTCATACCTTTGAAATAAATAGCCATTAGCATTGCCGACATTTGATAATCGGGAATTGTTTCTTTTACATAGCCGTCAATCATATATATAATTTCTTCTTTTGTTAAAATATCGCCATTGCGCTTTTTTTCTATTAAGTCATACATTCTCATTTAGCATACCTCCTATCCCATTCTAACTAAATTCTTCACTTCGCTCAGAATGACAGTGTTTTCATAACTCATTTGATACTATCTGTCATATAGTTACCTACTGCCCTTATCATAAGGAATACCTTCTGCTTTAGGCGCCTGCGAATTCTTAGATAAGAAGACCAATACAACCAGTGTAGCAATATATGGTAACATTTTATAAATTTCATTAGGAATAGGCCAATCCTTCAGTCCTGGTATTGCCGAATACGCACTTGCAAAAGTCTTCATAACTCCAAAGAAAAATGCTGCGCCTAAGATACGTCCTGCTCGCCATTGTCCGAAAATCAGAACTGCCAAGGCCAAAAATCCATACCCCGCTACGCTTGCATTGAAGTTAGTCGATGTCGGAACAACGAATACTAAACCACCAATCCCTGCTAAGACTCCCGAAATAATAACTCCCGCATAACGAATGCGATAGACGTTAATTCCGACCGAGTCTGCCGCTTGTGGATGTTCTCCACAGGCACGAAGTCTAAGACCAAACTTGGTTTTGGCTATCACAATTCCGGCGATAACAAAAATTCCCAATCCGATATATGTCGTAATATAAACATTTCTAAAAAGTATCGGTCCGATTACAGGAATATTAGAAAGCCCTGGAACTGCTGGAATATGAAAAGTATCCGCAAAAGGAATTTGTTGTACACCACTTGTCATCCGAGCAATAAAAATAGCAAATGCTGGAGCCAACATATTAAGTGCTGTACCGCTAATTGTCTGGTCTGCCTTTAAATTAATAGCGGCAAATGCATGTAGTAGTGAAAATATTCCTCCAGTTATTCCTGCCACTAACACTGCCAGCAATAATAATGCTTGTCCGCTCATTTGATTTTGAAATACATTAATGAACGATATACTAGCAAAGGCACCCATAACCATAATTCCCTCAAGGGCGATATTGATAATACCACTTCGCTCTGAATACATAGCTCCGATTGCTACGATTAGGAGAGGAATGGCAAAGGCAAATGTTTGTTGTATAATAAAATATGTAATATTCATCTTTTATTCCCCTTTCTTGTTCCTGCTTATAATTCTCTCAATGAGTTGCTTGAAAATCAGAGCAAAAGCTCCACAATATATAATCGCCGCAATAATAATATCAATGATTTCTGGCACAAAATCTAACAACTGTAAATTCGTTCCGCCTACTGAAATATGCGCTATAAACAATCCCGCAAACAAAATCCCAATGGGATTTGACAATCCCAAAAGTGCTACTGGAATTCCATTAAAACCTTCCGCCGCCAAAACATCTAGAACTTGCATATATCGTCCTGTTCCTGCTAAATACAAAAGTGCTCCGCCAATTCCCGCCAACGCTCCTGAAATCACCATCGATAAGACAATACTTCGCTTTTCATTAATACCAGCATAACGGCTAGCATACTTATTCATACCACAGGCCTTTAACTCAAACCCAAATGTCGTTTTCTCTATGAGTATGTAAATAATAATTACAAAAAATATGGCTATGAAAATTCCAATATTTAAACTCGCCGTATCAAACAACTGGTCTAATCCTGCTTTGGGAATGGTTGCGCCCGATTCTATTGTTTGTGTTTGATTTCTTAATTGGTCGTAGATATTCGTTCTAATCAAGTAGTTCACTAGGTACATCCCGATATAGTTCATCATAATAGAAGCAATAACTTCATTAACATTACGATACGCCTTTAAGATACCGGGAACCATTCCCCACACGGCTCCACCAATCGCTGCGCCTAGGAGCGCTACAAGCCAGTGAATGGATGGCGGTAAAAATGTCCACTTGATGCCAATGTACACCGCAACGAATGCTCCCATTGTAAATTGACCAGTTACACCAATATTAAACAATCCCGTTTTAAACGCGAAACCTACTGAAAGCCCCGTCATTATAATCGGGGTGGCAATATAAAGCGTCGTTCCAATTCCAGACATTCCATTGCTAACGCCACCCCTTATAATAATCCCTAACCCTGCAAATGCGTCTGCGGGATTGGCAAACAACAAAATAACCAGACCAAATAATAACCCGAATATAACTGCCAACATAGAGGATGATACATTTAATATTGTCTTTTTCTTCATGCTTGCTCCCTCCTCTTCGTTCCTGCCATATAAAGTCCTAACTCTTGCATATTGGTTTCATCTGGTTTTAAATCTGCTACGATTTTACCTTCGTACATTACCAATATTCTATCGCTTACATTCATAACTTCATCTAGTTCAAAAGAGACAAGCAAAACTGCCTTTCCTTCATCTCTTTGACGAATCAACTGATTATGTACATATTCAATTGCCCCTACATCTAATCCACGGACTGGCTGTACTGCCACAACGATTTCTGGGTCTCTATCAAGTTCACGAGCAATAATAGCCTTTTGTTGATTTCCACCTGACATCCCCCTAGTAACAGAATCCGCCCCATTGGAACTGCGAATATCAAACTGTTCAATCAATTTGTTAGCATATTCTCTAATTGCTGGAAACTTCAAAAATCCTTTTCGCTGGAATTCCGAATTATAATATGTTTGCAATACTAAGTTTTCCTGCAGGCTATTATCAAGAACAAGCCCATAACGATGTCTATCCTCTGGAATATGCGCAAGACCGTCCAAGCATCTTTTGCGAATACTTTCTTTTGAAATATCTTTTCCATTCAGTTTAATCGAACCACCACTAATTGGCATGAGGCCTGCCAATCCGTATATCAATTCTGATTGTCCATTTCCGTCGATACCAGCAATACAAACGATTTCGCCTTTTCTTACTTGGAACGAAACATCATGTACTGCATGTTTTCCTGCATGCTTAGAGTCAATCTTAAGTTTCTCTACTTCCAATATCGCCTCTGTCGCCTTGCATGGTGCCTTATCAATAGCAAAATTAATCTTTCTACCAACCATCATCTCTGACATTTCTTCTTTGGATATGTCAGCCACCTCTACCGTTCCGATATATTGTCCTTTTCTCAAAACAGTGCAACGGTTCGCTACAGCCTTAATCTCATTAAGCTTATGGGTGATGAAGATGATTGATTTTCCTTCACTCACCAAATGTTGCATGATTTTCATTAATTCTTCTATTTCCTGCGGGGTCAAGACTGCTGTTGGCTCATCAAATATCAATATATCATTATCACAATACAACATCTTTAGAATTTCTACCCTTTGTTGCATTCCTACCGTAATATCTGAAATATATGCATCTGGGTCAATGTGAAACTTGTATTTCTCGCTCAAAGATACAATCTTTTCTCGTGCTTCCTTCATCCGTAGCAAACCATTCTTGACTGTTTCCCTGCCTAGCACGATGCTTTCAAGCACTGTAAAGTTATCTACTAATTTAAAATGTTGATGGACCATACCAATTCCTAAAGCATTGGCATCATTAGGATTGTTTATATGTACCACTTCCCCATTCATTTTTATTTCACCTTTTTCGGGTTGGTACAAACCGAATAGAACACTCATCAGTGTTGATTTCCCTGCACCATTTTCGCCTAATAGGGCATGAATTTCACCCTTCTTTAACTTTAGTGTGATGTCATCATTTGCTTTAAATTTGCCAAATTGCTTAGTGATATGGTTCATTTCTATTACATTTTGTACCTCCATGCTACACCTCCACTTCCTCCTAAAATTCATTTNTCTTTCTTGATATCTTCTTAAAATTCTTCGNTTTGCTCAGAATGACAGTGTTTTCATAAATCATTTGACACTATCTGTAATCTAGTGGTTTAAATTCTCTTCCACAAACCCATATGGCAATAATTCGCCCAATTTGCATTCTTTATATTGTTCTTCGCCCCACGCCATGATAACTTTAAATTCGGCTGGGTCACAAAATTCGGCCATTACCTGTCGGCATACTCCACAAGGTGCACATAATGTTCCTTCACCCTTTTTAATTGCTTCTTTATTGCCAACGACTGCAATCGCTTCAAATTCCAATTCACCTTCTGATACGGCCTTAAAAATGGCTGTACGTTCTGCGCAATTACCTGGAGAATATGCTGCATTTTCGATATTACAGCCACAATAAATTTTGCCACTTTTCGTAAGTAATGCGGCCCCCACCTTAAAATGAGAGTATGGTGCATATGCCCTCTTTTGTGCCTCAAAAGCTTCGCTAATTAATTGCCTTTTTATTTTGTCTAACATATTTTCACCTACTTTCTAATTATGTGTGCAAAGCTCTCGCCTGCCGTCTTAAGTGGTAATTGAAACAAATCTAAGATTGTCGCTGCAATATCAGAAAAACTTTTTCTTGTTCCAATTGATATACCCGCTTTAATCGAAGCGCCTGCTATCAAAATCGGAACACATTCTCTTGTGTGGTCTGTACCCGGAAAGCCCGGGTCACATCCATGGTCGGCAGTAATTATAAGGATATCTTCTGGTTGCATTCTACCTAAGAATACCCCTATTTGTTTATCAACTTCTGTTAAGGCTTTAGCATAACCATCTACATCGCCCCGATGCCCAAATAACATATCAAAATCCACGAGATTTACAAAGCAAAGACCTGCAAAATCTTCATCTTGAATTTCCATCGTCCGTTCCATTCCCTCTTTGTTATTGGCAATGGATACCGTTGTTTGAATATTTTTCCCAGCAAATATATCGTAAATTTTCCCAACGCCTTTTACACTATATCCAGCTTCAACCAAACTATCCATCATCGTTGGCCCTGGTGCTACTAAGGAGTAGTCATGTCGATTGGCTGTTCGCTTGTAACTGCCTGTTACGCCAATAAAAGGTCTGGCAATAACACGTCCGACGCCATGCTCCCCAACTAGAAGTTTTCTCGCAATCTTACAATATGTATACAACTCTTCTAAAGGAACGACTTCCTCATGAGCTGCTATCTGAAAGACACTGTCCGCTGACGTATATACAATCAAATCACCTGTCTTTACGTGCTCATCACCATAATCTTTGATAACATCTGTTCCCGAATATGGTTTGTTGCACAGGATGCCTCTGCCGGTTGCTTTTGAGAAAGCATCAAGAACTTCCTGAGGAAATCCATCTGGATATGTTGGCAGTGGTACTTCCGAAATAACACCTGCCATCTCCCAATGTCCGATTGTCGTATCTTTGCCCATTGAACGCTCTATCATTCGTCCATAGGCACCACTAACACGTTTTTCTTGATTTTGCTTTACCTCCACACCATCAATAGAAAAAAGTCCTAGTTTCTCCATATTAGGGGTGTCATATTCAGGTGATGCAAATACACTTTTTAGTGTATTACTTCCCTCGTCACCAAATTTAGCTGCATCTGGCGCATTACCTATTCCAAAACTATCTAGTACAATAAGGAAAACTCTTTGTTGCATGCGCGCTCCTCTCTATTCACTCTTTTGCTGTGCATATATCTTAATTATTGACTGCCGCACTAACTCTTTAAATAATGGAGCTACCCTGTCCGCAGTTTCTTTTACTTCTGTATGGTCTAAAGGCTGCTCTAATATTCCACAAGCCATATTGGTGATGCAGGAAATCCCGCCAACACACATACCAATTTGATTCGCTACAATTGCTTCACACACTGTACTCATTCCTACCGCATCCGCTCCCAATACTCGACTCATGCGAATTTCTGCTGGCGACTCATAGGCCGGGCCGGTGAATTGTAAATATACCCCTTCCTTAAGGTCAATTTGCAATTCTTTTGCTGTTTCTTTGATAATATTTCTTAATGGTTGTTTATATACTTCGCTCATATCTGGAAATCTCGTTCCAAACTGGTCTAAATTCGGTCCGATAAGTGGTGAAGGAATGAAGGATGAAATTTGGTCATTAATCATCATAAAATCTCCGACCGTGAAACTTTCATTAACACCGCCAGCGGCGTTAGTTAGTAAAAGAACCTCTGCTCCCATTAGTTTCATTAAATAAATTGGCAATACTACCTGCTCCATAGTATATCCTTCATAATAATGTACACGTCCTTGCATAATCACAATCGGCACCCCACTTTCATAGCCAAACACAAATTGTCCTTTATGGCCTGAAATCGTCGATACTGGAAATCCTTCTATCTCTTCATAAGGCACCGTCGCTGCTATATCTATACTATCTGCATAATCACCCAATCCCGATCCTAAAACTATCGCAATCTCTGGTTTAAAATCAACTTTTCGTCTCAAACTCTCATAACACTTAGATAAATATTCATAATTCATAATTATAATATCCCTCCTGTAGGTTTTACTATTCGTAAAGCATCACTACTTTTGTCATTACTCTAACATTTTTTCGCATTTCAGTCAATGACACTCACTACTTTTACTGCATTTTGTCTAGTTTAGCCATTTTTCATTCTCTTTTTTATGTCTTTTGCACATCTTTTCACATTTTTTTGTTTGACTTTTTACATTTGATATGAGATAATGTATTCAAATATGCACATACAACTTAGAAAGGCAAATAAAATGAGCAAAAAAAACGATCGCAGAAACCAACTTATCGATATCCTGAAAATAAAAAATGGTGGGTCTATCAAAGACCTCGCAACTCATTTTAATGTCTCCGAGATGACTATTCGCCGTGATGTAGATGCACTTTGTCAAGAAGGTCTCGTTACAAACCTCTATGGTGCTGTAATTATGAACCACGAAAGTAACAATTCATATCAACTATCATCTGCCCTTACTAGCCATTTTGCCGAAAAAGACCGCATCGGAAAGTTTGCTGCTAGTTTGGTTGTTCCCGGTGATGTTCTAATCATCGATACCGGTTCTACAACACAGTATATAGCAAAGCATCTACCTTCTGATTTGCCTATCACAGTTATTTGTTATAACTACAATGTTCTAAGCCACCTGCTAAATAAATCCAATATCAAGTTGATTTTTCCCGGCGGTTTCTATCATGCTGACACGCAGATGTTTGAAAGCAAGGAAGCACGCGCATTAATACATAACACTCGTGCCACAAAAACATTTATATCCGCCGCTGGTGTACACGAAACCATGGGCATAACATGTGCAAACGGATATGAAGTAGATACCAAACTCGTTGGAATGCAGTCTGGTTTCGAACGCATTTTAATTATCGATTCAAGTAAGTTCTCAGTCATTCAATCGGCTTATTTTGCCAATCTGGAGCAGTTTAATACTATCATCACTGATGATGATATCCCCAAAAAGTGGCAAAACCTCATCCAAAGCATGGGGATTACCTTGCATATTGTGTGATTTTCTTAGCTGACAATGCAAAACCCTAAACTCTGGCTAATCTATAAACGGTCGATATCATAAATTTTTTTGTTGTTGACAGATAGCGTTCTCTTTGTTATTATCAACATATGAACACTTATTCATGTGTTTGTTTTAAGGAGGCTCACTATGAAAAAATATAGTTTGAAAAATCTCGGTTGCGCCAATTGCGCAACCAAAATGGAACAACAGATTAACGCCCTTGATGGCGTTACACACGCTTCTATTAGTTATGCAACTAAGCAATTACACTTAATGGCTGAGAATTACGAGCATCTTTTGCCACAGATACAAGATATCTGTTCTGCTATCGAAAGTGATGTCAAGGTAGTTTTAATAGAGAACGCCTCGGCAAAAGTTTCATCAGTTACGATTGATGAGGACAATGAAAAATCACCACTGTTATTTATCATTGCTGGTTTAACACTTTTCGTTCTAGGAACAATCTTATCTCATGTTGGTGTCAACGACATAATAACAAAAATTATTTTCTTAGTTGCTTATATCATTTTAGGCGGACAGATTATTTTAACTGCTGTCCGTAACTTGCTAAAGGGTAATATTTTTGATGAGAATTTCTTAATGAGTATTGCTACTCTTGGTGCTCTCGCAATTGGCGACTTTGCTGAAGCGGTTGGCGTAATGCTCTTCTTTAGAATTGGCGAATATTTCGAGGATAGAGCAGTTGAGCGGAGTCGCTCACAGATTATGGAAGCCATTGATATGCGTCCTGAAGTTGTCAACTTGGTAAATGGCAGCGACATCGCAGAAATTCCCGCCGGTGATGCTAGGGTCGGAGATATTATTCTCATTCGTCCGGGTGATAGAATTCCCCTTGATAGTATTATTGTCGATGGCAAAAGTCTTATCGATACTTCTGCGATTACGGGCGAGCCAGTTCCAGTAAAAGTAGGTCCTGGCTCGGAAATCACCTCTGGTTGCATCAATACCTCCGGTCAGCTAAAAGCTAAAGTTGAAAAAGAATTGTCTGACTCGATGGTTACTCGTATCTTAAATTCTGTCGAGAATGCCGCTGCTAGTAAACCGAAAATCGACCGCTTTATTACTCGTTTTGCAAGGGTATTCACGCCAATAGTTCTAAGTGTTGCTATCCTTGTAGCAATCGTTCCATCATTAATCACCGGCGAATGGCGGCACTGGATTTACACTGCTTTGACTTTCTTGGTTATAAGTTGCCCTTGTGCTTTAGTGCTTAGTGTTCCATTGGCATTTTTCTCTGGAATTGGGATGGGTTCTAAAAAGGGGATTTTATTCAAAGGTGGCGCTGCTATCGAAGCTCTAGGAAATATCAAGGCTGTGGTTATGGATAAGACTGGCACTGTTACTAAAGGTAACTTTGTTATTCAAAAAGTGTTACCTGTGGCCGATTTTACCGAATCGCAATTATTAGAAATCGCCTCTAGTTGTGAGCAACACTCAACACATCCGATTGCCACAAGCATTGTCTTGGAAGCAAAGGAAAAAGGCATTTCATTCCAAACCCCATCTTCTTTGGATGAGATATCAGGTCATGGAATTCGTGCAACAATGCCACAAGGCGAAGTTCTTTGCGGAAATATAAAATTAATGGAGCAATATAATATTGATGTTAATGGCTACGAAAAAACCGCTTTTGGTTCAGAAGTTTTGCTTGCTGTAGGTGGTAAGTATGTTGGGCAGATTATCATCTCCGATACGCTAAAAGATGGCGCCAAAGAAGCCCTTGCCAAATTGAAAACCTATGGTGTAACCACGGCCATGCTAACTGGTGATAGTGTCGATAGTGCCAATTCAATTGCTCATGAGGTTGGCATTGATAAAGTATTTGCCAAATTATTGCCACAAGATAAGGTTGATAAGCTACAAGAAATTCGCGCAGAACACGGGGCTGTTATGTTCGTAGGCGATGGTATCAATGACGCTCCTGTTCTCGCCGGAGCCGATGTTGGCGCCGCTATGGGAAGTGGGGCTGATGCTGCAATTGAAGCCGCTGACGTAGTTTATATGAATTCCAAGGTATCGTCTATCCCTACTTCAATTGGAATTGCTAAACTAACTGGGCGAATTGCCTTGCAAAATATTGTCTTTGCCCTTACTATTAAAATTGGTGTTATGATTTTAGGATTATTCGGATTTGCCAATATGTGGTGGGCAGTTTTCGCCGATACTGGCGTGACTTTCCTTTGTATTTTAAACTCTGTTCGTATTTTGTATCGTAAGTAATGAATTTGGCGGGATGACATGGAAAACGCCCGACCCCTACATTATTTTTTATTCCGTAGGGGTGGGCTCCCCCGTTAATAGTACCAACAATAACAACCCAAAATAAGATAGTGCCAAATGATTTATGAAAACATTGTCATTCTGAGCGAAACGAAGAAGCTTAACGAGGCTAGTGCCAAATAATTTACGAAAGCACTGTCATTCTGAGTGAAGCGAAGAATCTCAACGAGGATGGAGGTAATAATATGAACAAAGAAATTTTTAATCAATGCGACGGAGCTCATCCACACAAACACATAAAAAAGGATATCCTCCCACCAGAAGATACCCTTTATAGTTTAGCTGATTTATTTAAAACTTTCGGCGACCCAACACGCATCCGCATTCTATACACTCTTTCTGCCGGAGAATTATGTGTCTGCGATATTGCCGAGACTCTATCAATGACTCAAAGTGCTATTTCCCATCAACTTAGAGTTCTAAAGCAGATGTCCTTAGTTCGCTTCAGACGCGATGGCAAAACCATCTATTACTCGCTTGCCGATAACCATGTATCAACAATTCTTGCTCAAGGTTTGGAACATGTTAACGAATAAACTTATTTGAATAAGTTTTATGACAACTCGTTTTACGTTTTTCGCCAACTATATTATGACTTAAAAAAGAAAACATCCGCCAAACTACCATCATCATATTCCGTTTTGGGATGTGCTTCAATCAATTCATAATCTCCTTTGGTGTATTCATCAATCACCTTATTCCAAAAATGAACCGAAGGCATATTTTTCGGATGCCTCATTAACTGCCATGTTCCTTTGTGTAAATCAAGCACTTTATAAAATGCTTGCTTGCCAACACCGTAACGACGATATTTATACATTATAAAGAACTCCGCTATTACAAAATCAGTTTTTCTATCTGCTACTTCTGGATAATCGTTAACCATCACGAACCCTGCTAATTCCCCATCAGCTTCGATGAAATATGCCCATCTGTTTTCTTCGGTCCAATAGTAATCGAGATATTGATAGCCATAAAGACCTAATTTATTTACGTCTTTATTATCATATTGCGAAAACTCATACTCGTATTTTTCTAGTAAGTTCTTTAATATTTCTCTATCATCTAATAAAACTTGCTTTAGTTTGATATTCATCAAAAACATTCCCCTTTCTGGTGATATGTATCAAGAAAATCCCCTAAGTTGTTGACCGCTTTTTTCAGCACTTCTACCCTTGGGAGGTAGACCAATCTAAAGTGGTCTGGCTCCTTCCAATTGAAGCCACCGCCGTGAATCATCAGTATTTTTTTAGCCTTTAGGAAATCTAAGACAAATTGCTCATCGCTATGAATATTAAATTTCTTAACATCTAGTTTCGGGAACGCATAGAATGCTGCCTTAGGCTTAACCAATGAAATCCCTGGAATGTCTTTTAATGCATCATATACGAAATCTCGTTGTGCACAAACGCGCCCAGTTGGAATAACATATTCTTCAACGCTTTGGTGTCCCCAAAGTGCTGTTTGAATTATCGCTTGAGCTGGAACATTGGAGCATAGCCGCATATTTGATAACATATTGATGCCCTCGATATAGTCCCTCACGTAATCTTTCTTGCCACTTAGAACCATCCAACCTGCTCTAAAACCAGCAATCATGTGGGATTTGGATAATCCACAAAAAGTCACACAGAATAAATCTGGTGCTAAAGAAGCAATCGAGACATGTTCACCACCATCCATAACCAAGCGGTCATAAATCTCATCAGAAAAAATGATTAGCCCATGTTCTCTAGCTAAATCAACTATCTGCTCTAAGATATCTCGCGGGTAAAGTGCTCCCGTTGGATTGTTCGGATTAATTATGACAATTGCTTTTGTCTTATCATTAATTTTCTTTTTCATATCAGCAATGTCTGGATTCCATTCTGATTGTTCATCGCAAATATAATGAACTGCCTTTCCACCGGCTAGGGTCGCCGATGCTGTCCATAACGGATAGTCTGGGGATGGGATTAAAATTTCATCGCCATCATTAAGCAAGGCCTGCATACACATGGTAATTAATTCACTAACCCCATTGCCTGTGTAAATGTCTTCCATACTGACATTAGGGATTTTCTTAATCTGACTGTATTGCATAATTGCCTTACGCGCTGCATATCTGCCACGCGAGTCGGAGTATCCTTGGCAATCGCGTAACGATTGACGCATATCTAAAATCACTTCGTCTGGTGCCTTGAAGCCATATGGCGCCGGATTACCAATATTTAGTTTAAGAATATCCAGTCCATTGTCTTCCATTCGCCTTGCTTCTTCTACGACTGGACCTCTAACATCATATAAAACTTCATCTAGTTTTGATGATTTTTTGAATTCTTTCATATGTGTACCTCTATCCTTATTAAAATTCTTCGCTTCGCTCAGAATGACGGTGTTTTCATAACTCATTTGACACTAACTTATAGTGCCAGACGGCATGGAAGCCGTCCCCTCCTTGATTACCTACGTGTAACGTTCAATTTAGTTTGCAAGCATCATCCTATCATTAGCAAACTCGCCACCACTGGCTTGTTCAAACTTTTCTAGTAGGTCTGAAACTTTTAGATTTTTCTTTTCTTCGCCACTGATATCGTAAATAATACGTCCTTCATGCATCATAATCAAACGATTGCCCATGCGAATGGCATCTTTCATATTATGTGTAACCATCATTGCGGTCAACTTATGTTCAGAAATAATATTTTGTGTTAGTTCCAATACTTTGGCGGCTGTCTTAGGGTCAAGTGCCGCTGTATGCTCATCTAGTAATAATAACTTTGGCTTTTGCAACGCCGCCATTAAAAGTGTCAATGCTTGCCGTTGTCCACCTGAAAGCAAACCAACTTTAGAAGTTAACCTTTCTTCCAAACCTAAATCTAGGGTCTTTAATTCTTCTTTGTAGCGACTTTTTTCTGACTTTCTAATTGCCCATTTGAGCGTTCGCTTTTTGCCACGGCGATACGCTAAAGCCAGATTTTCTTGGATTTCCATACCGGCCGCAGTACCTTTCATTGGGTCTTGGAATACTCGTCCTAAGAATTTTGCTCGCGCATATTCTGGTTTTCGTGAAATATCTTCACCGTCGAGAATTATTTGTCCAGCATCAATGGGGTAAACTCCAGCAATCATATTTAAAATTGTTGATTTGCCAGCGCCATTACCGCCGATAACCGTCACAAATTCCCCTTCTTTGATATTGAGGTTAATACCATCTAGGGCTTGCTTTTCATTTATCGTCCCTTTATTGAAAGTTTTTTCTACATTAACTATTTTTAACATCATGAATTGCCTCCTTCTGCATAAGAACGCTTTGCTGCCCATTTTTTCGATGCTATTGGCACCCACAGGGCTAAAGCTACGATAATTGCTGAGAGTAATTTCATGTCGTTTGCATCCATTCCCATTCTTAGAACAATAGCACGGATTAAGAAGTAGACTATTGCTCCAACTATCGCTGAAGTCAGCTTACTGCCAAATGAATGAAGTCGGCCCATTAGTACACCACCAATAACAATTGATGCCAAGCCAATAACGATGGCACCTGTCCCCATATTGATATCCGCATACTTTTGAC
>JGI994J12354_10001187_pt1 | contig 26453 bp, 17 predicted proteins | sample IntmicLarv3ML3BL_FD_12354 | JGI IMG/M metagenome (IMG submission 12354)
AACGGACGATTGGTCGGAATTTGCTGTTTTGAAGCTGGGCTTCACGGGTGACGACTGGCGCTCGGAATATATCACGGTTTCCTTTGACATGAAGGCGCAGCGCGTCGGTGACGATATAAATGGTGCCGGACTCATGCCGAAGCTGGCAAATGAATGGGGATTTGACGGAGCAATTAATATTTTGGAAACCCCCATCACAATCACTTCAGGCATGTGGCAAACAATAGAGTTTACATTTAAGCTTGAGGATTTATATCCTGCGGAATATTTATCGGCCGATTGCTTCCACATTGTATTTGCAATGGACGACGCAATGACCGGATGGTCGCACACTACGCAATGGTATGATAACCTGCTGGTGACATACCAGACGGTGCCGGGCGGCACCATTCCTACCGACCCGGACAATAGTGCAGACACTGTTTTCACCGAAGGCGGCGGCTTCTTTGGCCCTGCTCCAGCCGAGGAAGGTAAAGATGACTTGTTCCTGAGAGAGGAAAAATTTAATGGTACAAGGGTACCGAATTATTTTATAAATACCTGGCGCATGGCGCAAGGATTGTCTATATCTGTTGGCGGCGGAGAGGACGGCAGCAACTGCTTGAAGTATGCTACGACAGACTACTGGAACAAACTTATGGTTATGCCTCTTAGCTTTTCCGGTTCTGACTGGCGCTCGGAATATATCACGGTTTCCTTTGATATGAAGGCGCAGCGCGTTGACGATGACGGCGGCATTGGATTCTTCCCCAAGCTGGCCTGTAACGAAGTTCTTACTGCGGCCGAGTGGGATCCAACTGTTGATCCTGCCGATTATCCGATTAAAATTTTAACCGATCCTATAGCTATGAATTCCGGCGAATGGTACAATATGGTCTTAACATTTAAGATCAAGGATATGTGGCCGGAAACATATCAGTCGGGTAATTTCTATCTCGTTTTTTATCTGGATGACACAATGACCGGCTGGGCGCATACCGAGCAATGGTATGACAACCTTTTGATAACCTATCAGGGCGTGCCAAATGATAATCCGCCTGAAGAAAGCGGCGAATTTATCACATTGGAGGACGTAAACGATACCAACGTGAAGGTTACGGCGAAAGATGGCATGCTCCCCTACGATGCTGAGCTGGATGTTTCGATAATCAGCGAAGGTGAAATGTTTGAAAAAGCACAAAAAGCTCTCGAGAGTATTGCTAAACAATTTACCCTGTTTGATATCAATATTGTTGACAGCTATAATTTCAGAGTTAAATTTGATGGCCAGATAAAAGTTACGGTTCCCATTCCCGATGGCTACAACCGCGATAGGCTTGCTGTATTTTATATGGATGAAAACGGAAAGCTTGCAAGATATGAAATTTCGGTTAAGGACGGAGAGGTTTCGTTTAATACCGAGATATTGGGTTATTATGCGCTGGTCGAAGTTGAGGAATCTGCATGGAATGACCTGGAATCAGGCGGAAAAATCCCCGTAACAGGAGCTGATGCTTCGCTCCCTGTTTTAGCCACGTTTGCCGTCATGGTGATGTCCGGCGCGGCAATGATAAAAGCTTTTGGTGTGAAAAGGAAAAAACGCTGTAAATAGATTTGCACACCGGAAAACAGTAAAACGCAAAAACGGATGACCGAATACGCTTAGAGGTCGTTTGCACGGCCCGATCTTGATTATTAAAGAGGAGGAACTTTTTTGAAAAAGATAACTTATTTGCTAGTGGTTTCGGTACTGCTTGTCACGCTTTTTTCCATTGTTGCCTCGGCCAATTATCTTGCCGATGAAAACTTTGAGAATACAACAACGGCGGCGCTGAAGGCAAAATACAGGCTCGCCGGAGAAACAACAGGAATGAAATACCAGATAGTTTCGGGCGGCCAAGCAAATTCAAAAGCCCTGCTTCTCACCAACCGGCCGGCTCACTGGGCGGGCTTCCGTATCCCCGCGTGGACCGAAAAGGTACCTGATGATATGAGCCCGTCTACTATTGGCAAATATGCTAATAAAACAGGCACGCAGATTATCGATTTCAATAAAAACTACACGCTGGACTTTTTTGTCAAGTTTGTGGGGGACATAAACAAGGTATCTGTGCAGTTTTGCTGGTATTATGATGATGGAACCTATGGCTATATTGAGCTGTTTTTCACCGAGGACGTCGGAGAGAGCTGGACAAACATGTACAGCACCTTTAAGCTGGCGGATGAATTCAGAGCGGCTACCGGCCTTAAAGAGAACGTTACAAAAATGCCGAAATATGCCGAGATATCTATTATAGCGGCCGAATCAAGCGCAGATATGTATCTGGATAATGTTATGTTGGCAGAGGGCCGGACGCTTCCCAGCAAGACCACATCATCCACAGGCGGTACGAGCAGAATTAATTCAACGACTTCGTCAAAGGCTCCGGGTGCGTCTACCGCATCTGTGGCGGCTTCGAATGCACCCGACGCTTCTACGGCGGTTTCGGCTGCAAACAATTCCGGCCTTGATGTCAGCCTGGCAGCTCAAAGCACTGATAACTTTTTCGATGACGACGATGACGCGTCTATTGCCAAGGATGACGGCGAAAACAACGACGGCGGATTCCCGGTTTGGATAATAGCGGTTATTGCCGCCGGTGTAATTGTTTTGGGCGCTGGTGCTTGCCTGCTTTATATAAAGGTGATTAAAAAATAATACGCAGACAGTTAGGCTCGCGCTGAACGAAAAGAAAAAATCATAAAGGGAAAGAGGCTTTGTTGATGAGACATATGAAAACAGGAGCGGTTATTATGGCGATACTGCTCGTTGTTAGCCTCTTTCCCTTTGGCATTGCTGTTGCAGAAAACGAGCTGGACGAGCCGGCTGATTTGCCCGAACAAACCGAAATTGTTTCTGATGCGCCCGGCTACAATCAATATCTAAAGCAGCACGAAGGCACTGATTTTGCCGGTGAAGTTATAGAAGTAAAAGCGAAGGATTTCAGCGGCTATGAGGGCACGGGCATTGAAGCACTCACTTCTTTTGAAGGACGGAGCGACGTACTGAAATGGGAAACCGGCGGTACCGTAAAATGGGACATCGAGGTGCAAAGGGCCGGCTTTTACGCATTGAAAATGGATTATTATCCTCTGCCGGGCAAGGGCTCGGATATTGAAATGGCATTGTATATCAATGGTGAGTTGCCTTTTGCGCAGGCCCGTCTCTTTTCTCTGCGTCGTACATGGGTAGATAATGGTGATGTGCGCAAGGATAAAAAAGGCAACCAAATTTCTCCGGAGCAGATAGAATCGCCCAGATGGAGCGAGGATGTTTTTACCGATAAGCAAGATTATATCACCGGCGCTTTGAAGGTTTACCTATCGGAAGGTAAAAACAGCGTTTCGCTTTCTCTGGAGCAAGAAGAGCTGGTTTTGGACAAATTGACATTTTTTGCGCCGGAGCCTGTAAAATCTTATGAAAGCCTTGATCTCACACTGCCCGACATGTCTGGCAGCTCGGAGGTTTTATATACGCAGGGCGAAAACGCGGCACTTAAATCAAGCATGATGCTTCATTCGGTATACGATAAAAGCAGCGCGGCAACCATGCCGTCCGACCCTACAAAGGTGCAGCAAAACGCTATCGGCGGTGAAACATGGAATCAGCCGGGGCAGCGTATTACATGGGAAATTGATGTCCCTTATGACGGATACTACAAATTGGCGTTCAGAGTACAGCAGAACTATCTGCGTGGGCTCTTTGTAACGCGCAACCTGCTTATCGATGGTAAACCGCCCTTTTCAGAAGCGGAGCAGGTTCAATTTAATTATCAAGCTGGCTGGTATATGAAAACCCTTGGGGATGAAGATCCGTATTTGTTCTATTTTGAAAAAGGACTGCATACCCTCTCGCTGGAAACGACTATGGGCGATCTTAGCAGTACTGCCGGCGTAATTTCTGAAGCGGTTAACAGCCTGAACAACATATACAGGCGCATTATGATGATAACGGGCACTTCACCTGACCTTCTGCGCGACTATATGCTGGAGGTTCAGATTCCCGACATGCTGGAAGTTTTCAAAGAGAATGCCGCCATTTTGCGGGCGGAATCTGACAGGATAAAAGAGCTTACCGGCACATCCGGCAGCGAGATATCTCTGCTGCTGCGCATAGAAGAACAACTAAACAGCTTTGTTAAAAATCCGGACACCATTGCCGAACGCCTTCAGGGCTTTGCGGGGAACATAAGCTCGCTGGGAACAGTGCTGCTCACTCTGAAGCAACAGGCCTTGAAAATAGATTATTTTATGCTTGTGCCTAAAGATACTCCTGTTCCTTCGGGTAAGGCAGGCTTTTGGGAATCCTTTAAATACAGCGCGCAAATGTTTTTTAACTCATTTGTTTCTGATTATGATAATATGTCCGCTGACTCAGCGGATAAAGATAGTATTAGTGTGTGGATTTCCATGGATGCACTGATGAATTCGGCCAATCAGGGCAGCCAAAACACCAGCGGCGGCCGTGACCAGGCGCAAATCCTCAAAATGCTGGTTGATGAAAAATTTACGCCGGAGCATGAAATAGACGTTACCTTGGGCATGGTGCAAAATGCTCTGGTAAACTCTGTTCTTGCCGGCAAGGCACCGGATGTGGCGCTGATGGTGTCAAATGAATTGCCTGTAAATCTGTCGATGCGCGGCGGATTGGTCGCCCTGTCCGATTTTGAAGATTACGAAGAAACAGCAGCGCGGTTTTTTCCCAGTGCCATGACGCCTTATTACTATAAAGGGAAATCGTATGCCTTGCCGGAAATCCAAAACTTTAATATGATGTTTTACAGGAAGGATATACTGGACAGCTTGGGCTTAAAGCCGCCCAGCACATGGGACGATTTGTTTGGTATGCTTCCTGTGTTGCAGCGCAATAATATGAATTTTGGTATACCTGTTGACCAACAAATATTCGAATCTGTTTTGTTTCAATATGGCCTGTCGTTTTATAATGAAGGCATGACAAAAACTTCATTTGATAGTCCAGAAGCCTTGAAAGCATTTAAATTTTGGACCGATTTTTACACTAAATACAGCATTCCGCAGCAATATGATTTTTATAATCGTTTCCGTACCGGGGAAATGCCCATAGGTATTGCGGTATATAATATGTATAACATGTTTTCTGTGGCAGCTCCGGAATTGCAGGGGCGCTGGCAAATGACAACCATTCCGGGCTTTAAGCGGGAGGACGGCACCACAAGCATTGCGGAAAGCGCCTCTGGACTGGCATGTATTATTCTTAACAGCACCAAGAATAAAGAGGGTGCGTGGGAATTTATAAAATGGTGGACAGATGCACCCATACAGTCGAAGTATGGTTTGGAAATGGAAGCCTTGCTGGGGTCTGGCGGACGTTATAACACTGCAAATGTCGAGGCATTTAAGAGCCTGCCTTGGTCGCAGGGCGAGCAGGAAATTTTGCTCAAGCAATGGGAAAGCATAGAAAACAATCCGCAGGTGCCGGGCAATTATTTTATCTCACGGAATATAAACAATGCGTTTCGTAAGGTTGTTAACGAATATGCAAATCCGCGAGAGACATTAAATAAATACAATAAATATATGAATGATGAGCTGTATAGAAAGCAGCAGGAATTTTCATAAAAAACCCTTACGGAAAGAGGTGAATGCGGAAGTGTCCAGACCCATGAAAAAAGCGACGTCCAAAACGCTGTTTAGTTATGCTATGATGTCGCCGTATTTAATATTTTTTGTTTTGTTAACGGTTATTCCAATACTGTCTTCGATTGTTTTAAGCTTTACTTATTTCAATATGCTGGAATTTCCGCGTTTTGTCGGCGTTGAAAACTATTTGAGTTTGTTTTTAGATGACGATGTCTTTTTGATAGCCATACGCAATACCATGGTTTTTGCACTGATAACCGGCCCTGTTGGTTATGTTATGAGCTTTCTGTTTGCATGGATGATAAACGAGCTGGGCAAAACCATGCGAACTGTTATGACCGTTATATTCTACGGTCCGTCTCTGGCTGGTAATTTGTTTGTTATCTGGCTATTCATATTCAGCGGGGATACCTATGGGCTGATAAACGGATGGCTGCTTCGCATAGGCTTTATCAAAGAACCGATTGTGTGGCTGTATGATACGCGTTACGCGGGTATTGCCGTTATTATCGTAATGCTATGGATGAGCATGGGTGCCGGCTTTTTGGCGTTTATTGCCGGCCTGCAAACAACCGATAGGAGCTTATCAGAGGCTGGAGCCATTGACGGAATTAAAAACCGCTGGCAGGAATTATGGAAAATAACTATACCGCAGATGGGTCCACAATTAATGTTTGGTGCCGTTATGGCGGTTGCAGCCTCGTTTTCAGCCGGAAATGTATCTACGGCGCTCACCGGCTTCCCCAGCATAGATTATTCCACGCACACGATAGTTACGCATATTTATGATTTCGGGTTTACCCGGTTTGAGATGGGTTATGCCTGCTCAATAGCGGTTATCCTGTTTGCCACTATGGTGTTGGTTAAAATGTTGATTACCAAAATGCTGAAAAAATATCTGTAGCATAATTTGTCCGGAGTGTTTTAAAAACAAATCCTGATACAGTAAGAAGGGATACTATATGAGAACAAAAAAGGTGAATCGTTCAATAGGAGGAAATATAGCTCTCTTTCTGTTTTTGGGTATTTGCGGGATGTTTATGTTTTTGCCGGTGCTATTTACCGCTATAAACGCCTTTAAGCCGCTGGATGAAATTTTTCTATATCCTCCCCGTTTTTTTGTTACAAACCCGTCTATGGACAATTTTCTCACAATGTTTCAGCTAACCTCAAATCTATGGGTTCCCTTTTCGCGGTATTTGTTTAATACAGTTTTAATTTCCGGCGCAGGTACGATTATATATGTATATATCGCGTCCATGTGCGCGTATCCGCTGGCTAAAATGAAATTCAAGGGCAAGCTCGTTATTTATAATTGTATAGTTTTAGCCCTGCTATTCACCCCCGAAACCACAATGATATCCCGCTACATAATAATGTCGAAAATGAGCATTATTAACACATATTTTTCGGTTCTGTTTCCGATTTGGGCGGCCTCTTTGGGTGTGTTTTTGATGGAACGCTTTATGGTGCAATTTCCGGAAGAAGTCATTGAATCGGCGGAAATCGACGGAGCCGGCATGTTTCAAACCTTTTCTAAAATCATTATGCCAAACATGAAGCCGGCATGGCTTACCCTTGTGATTTTTACCTTTAATTCATTTTGGAACACAACGGGGGCCGAGGTGCTGTATTCTGAAAACCTGAAAATGCTGCCCACGGTATTGAGCACACTATCTGCCGGAGGCATGATGCGCGCCGGCGTAAGCTCTGCTGTTGCTCTGTTTATGATAGTCCCTCCATTCCTTTTGTTCATTTCGGTGCAGTCAAGAGTTATAGAAACGATGGCTCATTCAGGGCTGAAATCCTGATAAACAACTGAAACAACACGGACTTTTAACACAAAAAAATTCACAAGAGGGGGTGGGCCGTAAATGCTAAAAAAATTCACAGGTATTATTCTTTTATTAGGCGTGTTTGTGACAGTTTTTCACAGCACAGCATGGGCAGAAAGCCCATTGCAGGGATATACATATAATTCATGGTCGCAGTCGGTCAGCGCCCCCAACACGTATGAATGCACAGATGTTATTCAGGGCACCGACCTTGGAGTTGGACGGTTTAACAAGCCTTCGGATTTGTATTATGACGATAAAGCGAACGAATTAGTAATTCTTGATACTGATAGAATTGTTATACTAGACGGAAATTTTAAACTAATAAAAGAAATTTCCGAATTTGTTTCGGCCGACGGAAATGAAACGCTGAACAAAGCTTCGGGAATTTTTGTAGACGGAAAAGGCATGATTTATGTGGCCGATACCGATAATGGCCGCGTGCTGACAATCGACCGTAATAAAAGCCCCAATGTGGTGGACATTCTTAAATATGATAATTTGGAAATTGATACTCAGGAAATGCCTTTTAGGCCGGTAAAGGTGCTGAAGGACTCATCAGACAACATTTATGTTTTGTCCGTCGGCTGCTATATGGGTGCCATTGTTTTTGATAAGGACAAAAAATTTATCGGGTTTTACGGCAGCAATCAGGTAGAGGCTACGCTGGAAGTTCTTATGGACGCTTTTTGGAAAAGCATTATGTCTAGCGAACAAAAAAGCGCTCTTTCGAAATATGTGCCCATGGAATACACCAGCTTTGATATTGGAAGCGATGGCTTTATATATACATGCACCAGCACAAACAAAACGGGCGTTGAGCAGGTGCGAAAGCTCAACACAATGGGCAACAATATTTTAGTGGGGCGTACCACGGGCAATAATATTGACACTTCAAAGTTTGGCGATATTGAGCTGAACACTGGAGGCGTGAGCAATAATTTTTCTGATATAGCAATTGATAGCGACGGCTTTATGTATGTGCTGGACCAGGCATTTAAAAAAGCGTATTGGTACAATACAGACGGCGAACTGATAGGCACATTCGGCACAAAGGGTGAGGTTAAAGGAACCTTTTCGGATGCTTCGGCCATAGAAACCATGGGTACCCGGGCTGTGGTATTGGATGCGGAAAACGGCACAATCAACGTGTTTGAACGAACAGAATTCGGGAATATTGTTGCTGGAGCGCTGCTATTATACAACGATGGTTTGTATGAGGAAGCTATGGTGTCATGGCAGGAAGTGGTTGCCATGTGCTCCAATTACGAATTGGCATATACCAGCATAGGAAAGGCCTTATATAACAACAAAGATTATAAGCAGGCTATGAAATATTTCAAGCTGTCTTACAACCGTGAAGATTATTCCGATGCATATAAAGAATACCGTACGGAAAAAATCCGTAACAATGCCGTTTGGGTTGTTCTGATAATGGCTGTTTTGATTGTTGGTCTGTGGCTGCTATGGAGAAAACGGGCAAAATTTTTATCATGGTATGAAAAGCGCAGCATAGCCACGAAAAACCGCGTATCAAAAATAGCCTACCCATTTAAAACAATGCGGCACATTTCAGATAATTTTGAAGAGCTCAAGACCGAAAAGGAATCGTCTGTTTATGTGGCGATAGGCTTGCTGGTAGCGTTTTTCCTGTGCTGTGTCATAAATGCCCGCTACAAAGGGTTTATTTTCAATTTTCAAAAAGCGGCCGATTTTAATGTGCTGATATTATTGGCTTCAACAATTGGTCTGTTTCTCTTATGGTGCATCTGCAATTGGGCGGTAACCACACTTTTGGAGGGGAAAGGCAAATTAAAGCATATTTTTATGGTTAGCATTTATTCTTTGGTGCCAACCATGATGGCCATGCTGATCAGCATTGGGTTGAGCTGGGTTCTCACCATGGACGAAGGCGTGTTTCTTCAGTGGATTTTATATGCGGGTATATTGTGGACGGCCGTGATGCTGATTAAAGGCCTATCGGAAATTCATGAATATTCGGGCGGCAAAATCGTTGTTTCCGTGACGCTGACCGTTTTTGTTATGTTGGCCGCCGTATTTTTGGGCGTGTTAATGTTCAGCTTGGTTTCTCAGCTGACATCGTTTGTAAAATCGATTTTCGTAGAGATGTCCTTCCGGTATTTTTAAATAGAAAGGTGGAATGGTGATGGGAAAGTCTAAAATTAAGCAATGCTTGATTTCACTTATTGTACTAATCGTTATATTAGCGGCTTTGCCACTTTCCGCAGCGGCGCAGGAGCCATTTCTCCAAATATCCGGACTGCCGGAGGGCTTTGAAACGGTCGCACAAAACAGTAAATACGCAATGGTTTTGAATGACCAAACATGCGAATTTGGAGTAGTGGCGTTAAGCAGCGGTAACATATGGTGGAGCAATCCGCAGGATGCGGAGACCAGGGAGCAGGTTGTTGGGAAATATGCGATGGAGATGCAATCCCAGATAACCCTTCGGTACCTTAACGTTAATCACAATATCACAGAAACGGCCAATTCCACGGCTCATGCGGTACGCAAGGGGAATTACAGTGTTGAACACCATGCAAATGGGCTTGGAGTTACGCTGACATACACGTTTTCAAACACATCGGCAAAAATAAATCCTAAAGGAACCTATTCTTTTTGGGATTTCATTAAGATGCTGTTTGGCAAAAAAAGCGACAAGGAACTCACCTCAGAAACAGAGTATATAGAATCACATATCAAAATCCCGCTTTCAATCACCTTGAATGAAAACGGTATAAAGGCCGAAATCAAGGACGAAGATATAGAAGAAATCAATGATATGAAGCTGCTGGATGTCGGCGTTTTGCCCTATTTTGATGCTGGAAGCCCGAAAGATGACGGCTATATCTTTTTGCCTGACGGATGCGGCGCTGTTATAGAATTTAACAACGGAAAAACTTCGGATATACCATACAAGGGACAAGTTTACGGCAAGAATTACGCGATTACATATCTGGAAAAATCCTTAAAGGAAATCCCGGTGTATCTTCCTGTTTTTGGCGTAAAAAAAGCAAAAACAGGAATGCTTACCATGCTGGAAGGCTCGGCAGCGAGCGCTTCTATTGTTGCGCAGACCAACGGAATGAACACCCCATATGCCTGTGCATATGCAGAATACCGGGTGCGGTCTTCCGATACTTATAATAATTCTGCTGCCGCGCTGAACCAGACCTTTGAGATGTTCAATCTGGAGAAGCGTGAAACGCAAAATATATGTCAGCAGTATTATTTGCTGGATGATGAGAGCGTTACCCTGTCCGATATGGCGGATATCACAGCGAATGCCATCGGAAATCAAAACCAGAAAGGTAATGCCGAGGTTTTGCTGAATGTCACCGGGGCCGTTTATCCTAAGGATAATATAATGGGAATCCCTGTGAATCTTAAAAAGACGCTGACCACATTTGATGAATGCACCGATATAATCAATACGATTGCTCCTGAAAATGCAGAAAATGTCGTTGTTCATTACCAAAATTGGACATCGGAAGGGATTAAGCAGCAGGTACAGGATTCACTAAAGCCTGAAAAAACCCTGGGCGGCCGAGACGGATTAGACAAGCTTCTGGGCGGAAAGGCGCAAATATATCTGGGCATGAGCTTTAATACCTATAAGCGGGCAGGAATATTTTCAGACCTATCTAAATCGGCACGCACGATTTACCGCTCTACGGCCACAGTGCCCGAGTATTTTCTTAGTGTTTATACGGTTAACGACAGCAAATTGAAAAATGTGTTGCTCAGCGCGTCTGAGATAAAAAGTACCTCTGACGATGTGCTTGAACAGCTTGAAAAAATCAGCGGAGCCGGCATAAGCCTTGATCAATTGAGCACCTATGTTTACGGGGATTACCGCAATAATAATATTATAACCGCCTGTGAATTGGTGGAATTATATAAGACGGTTTTTCAGAAATACGGTCAAAAATCGCCTATTATGAGCGATTACGCTAACTTTTATGCCATGAAGGAAACCAATATTATCATGCAGACGCCTACTGTTTCGACAGGGAACCGCTTGTTTAGTTATGATGTTCCGTTTTATCAGATGGTGACAAGCCGTTTTGCCCAATATGGCGGCAGCTTTTTAAATAAAAGCGATTCTCCCGAAACTGAATTTTTAAGATGCCTGTCTTTTGGTGCCTTGCCGTCCTTTGATTTTATTTCGCGCGATGTGCCCGAGCTAAAAGATACCGATTATTCGTATTTTTCCGGCAGTCTCTTTTCAAAAAGCGCCGAGCGCTCAAAGGATATGGTAAACAGTTCGCGCGAATTATATGGCCAGATAAAAGACCGTGTTATTACGGATTATACATATTTGTCCTCCCGTGTTATGTGCACAACATTCCGGAGCGGGGAGCAGCTGATTGTGAACATGGCCAATGAAGAATACACCAATAATGATTTGTCCGTGCCTGTATCTGTGCCTGCAAAATCGTATATTCTGCTGAAAGGGGGCGCCGCAGAATGAAGTTTGTTTCCATAGAGAGGAAAAGACGGCGCTATGGCCTGATGTTTTCCCTGCCCTTTATTCTGGGCTTCATATTTTTGTATATGGTGCCGCTGGTGTCCTCTATCATCTATTCGTTTTCCAAGGTTTCTATTGATGAAACAGGGATAAACACAACCCTGATTGGATTTGATAATTTCACCTACGCTTTCACCAAAGATGCTGATTTTGTAAAAAAACTCACCAGCTCGCTTACCACCACATTATATCAGATTCCGCTTATCATTCTGTTTAGCCTGTTTATCGCACTCATGCTAAATCATAAATTTAAGGGCAGAGGCATAGTACGCGCCATCTTCTTTTTGCCTGTTATCGTGGCGAGCGGCGTGGTTATAAGCATCATGAGCGGTGACATTTATTCTGCGCTGATGCAGAGCGGCCCGCAAACGAGCTCCATGCTTGAAAGCACGGTTTTGAAACAAATGTTGAGCGTTTACGGAATACGCGAGGACATTGTAAATGCGATAATCGGCACTATTGACACGATTTTCCAGCTTGCGTGGCGTTCGGGCATTCAGATATTGCTGTTTTTGGCCTCACTGCAATCAATTTCAAAATCACTTTATGAATCATCTTCTATCGAAGGCGCAAACGCCTGGGAAAACTTCTGGTTTATAACCCTGCCAATGATTTTGCCCATTCTTATCGTAAATTGTGTATATTCTATTATCGATGGCTTTACAGATTATAATAATGTGCTGATGAACCACATTTACGGTTATGCCAATAAATTGAACTATGGTATATCCTCGGCTATGGCATGGGTTTATTTTCTTATCATAGCGGTGGCTATAGCTTTGATATTCAAAGTTATCAACAAGCGGGCGTTTTCCGCCGTTTAAAACCAATCAGCAATAAATTGCTGGCAGTTCTTTACAATGTGTTTTAATCAAAGAAAAAAGGAGGGGCTGTATGATATCGTCAAAATTGAAAAAAATAGGGCTTCTGAAAAAAATTTCTTTGATGTTGTTTCGCATAGCTATTTTGGGCGGTCTGAGCTTTATTTTGCTGTATCCTATTATTTTCATGATAAGCTTTGCTATACGTTCGCCGTTAGATCTTGAAAACCCTATGGTTGTTTGGATACCGCAGAATTTCACATGGGATAATCTTTACCGCGCAGCCGGATATCTTAATTATTCGAGCACGGTAGCGTCCACTTTCAGGGTGGGGTTTGTCAGCTCGGTTATCCAGATTGTATCATGTGCTCTTGTCGGGTACGGTATGGCGAGGTTTGAATATCGGCTGAAGAAATTTGTTATGGCGGCTGTTTTGATAACTATTTTGGTGCCTCCGCAAATAATTATTGCTCCGACATATCTTTACTATTCTTTCTTTGACTTTTTCGGGGCAGGCAAGCTGATAGGCCTGATAACAGGCAGCAACATATCTATAAGCCTGGTTAACAATCCGGCGCTGTTTTATATTTTAGCAGGCTTTGGTATAGGTATACGTTCAGGCTTATTTATTTTCATTTTCATGCAATTTTTCAAAGGAATGCCAAAAGAATTGGAAGAGGCGGCCTATGTGGACGGCAGCGGTGTAATACGCACATTTTTACGCATCATGATACCCAACGCCATCCCGGCTATTGTAACAGTATTTCTGTTTTCAGTTGTGTTTTATTGGAACGATTATTTTTACAGCGCGATGTACATTCCAAAGCATCCCACTATATCGGTTGCGCTGGTTTCCATGACGCAGAGCCTGTATGGCTCAATGTACAATGGCGGAATTACCAAGCTGGAATTGTCTACTATATTGCAGGCGGGCTCATTGCTTGCGGTGCTGCCGCCGTTGTTTATTTATATGTTCTTCCAGCGGTATTTTACCGAGAGTATTGAGCGCACAGGCATTGTAGGATAATTAACGCCGTGCAAAAACCCAGGCGTTTTTATATACGAATAAAATAGACAAAAAGGCGCAAAAAAGTGCCGTGAAAAACAAATTCCACGGCTAAAACATGGTGTGTAGAAACGCCTGGGTTTTTGCACAGGGGGATAAACGCAAAAAACACCTTCTGCATGTGAAGAAACCTATTGCACACAAACCAAAAAGCAAATTTTTTTGAAGGAGTCATATTATGAAAAAGTCAATTCTTACAACCATGATGCTTCTCGTTTTTTTCGTGACATCTTGCGGCGCAGCCGAGACACAAAGCGGAACAGGTTCTGTAAAATGGAGCAATATTTCCGCGGCTTCTGATATTAACTTCAGCGATCCGAAGCTGAGCTACATGGGTATTAACGGCGATGAGGATTGGCTTCAGGAGGTTCTTGGCCGCTTTGAGGCGATGGGCGGACAGCCGGATTTTATCACCACCGTTTGGGAACAGCGCCACCAGCAATTGGCTACAAAGGTTGCAACACAGGATTCTCCGGATATATATAAATATGAAATTGGCTCCGGGGACTGGCCAACCCTGATTTTTACAAATCAGGTGCAATCGGTTGATGACATGATAGATTATAATTCGCCGCTGTTTTCACATCTTTTGCCGATTTACAACCGTATGAAAATAGGTGGCAAGGGGTATTTGCTTCCCGTGGCCGTTGGCCCTTTCCGCAGCGTTTTGATTTACAACAAAAAAATGTTTGATGATTACGGTGTGGAAACCCCTTATGAGCTGTATAAAAAGAACCAGTGGACAATGGCCAAAATGGAAGAATACGCCAAAAAGTTCACTTCTATTGTTGACGGCAACGTACAGACCTTGGGCATGTATGTGCCGGATGAAGGCCCGTTTATCGGTGCTACCGGCCGCGATATTTTCGGCCGGGACAGCGAAGGTAAAATATACAACAACATAAAAGACCCGCTTATTGCCAAGGCGATGGAACGCGTGCAGCGTATGTTTAACGATGATAAATCTCTTATAACGGATTACAATATGGCTCGTGACCTTATGGTGAAGGGCAAAATGGCAATGTGGGCGGGACCGTTTTGGTCGCTTGATACATTGAAAATCTTAACCAGCGCCGGTGCTTTGGAGTTTGTACCTTTCCCGAAAGATCCCGAGGCGGACAAATGGTATTTGGATGGCTTGATTGACGCCGTGTGCATACCCAAGGGAGCCAAAAATACCGATGCGGCTCTTGCATGGGTAGCAACCCAAACCGAGTACAATAAAGATCCGGCCAAAATCAAAAAAGAAGAGGCGGAAACCGCGTCTAAATATAACATGTCCACCGAGTTTGGTCCGTTATTCACATCTATGAGAAACAGCGATAAATTTGAATTGAATTTCTTGATGTACCGCGATTTTGACGATTTTTATCAAAAGTTTTTCACGGAATTCTGGGACAATCTCATGAAGGGACAATCGTGGTCCTCTATAGTTGAAAGGCTGTCACCTGCCGTTGATGAAGAAATCAAAAAACTGGAAACGCTTTATTGATTCGGCCGATATAGTTTGTCACTTTGCGCTGCATCAATAAAACATTGGAAGGATGAATCCGTATGAATAAATGGTCAAAATATTATCAGCGATGGTCGGCTTTGTTACTGTGTCTCGTCATGGTCATTTCATTGGCGAGCTGCTCAGATTCAGATGAATCGGAAGGCGGATCGGGCGAATTTGATCCGCAAAGCTATAATGTATCTCTGACGATGCCAGGCGAGGGCGGTGTTGCTTTCCTTGGCGAAGAATCGATGGAGGTTCGGTTGGAAATTAATAACACAGGAACTTACCGCGCTTCGGAGGGAACCGCAAAATTCACTTATACCTCGGTGTACGGCGGCGACCCGCAAAGTACAACAAAAACCTTTAAGGAAACAAGTGGTGAAACAAATACTGTTATAACCATTCCTACAAAAACTGTGTCCATGGGGTATTGGTCTGTGGATGTTGAAATCGGCATTGATGGAAACACTCTCGAAACCGTTTCCAAAGGCTATTGCGTTGTAAACAAACCGCAAAATTACGGCACGGCTAATGATAACGCTTTCTTTGGTGTTATGGGCACATATAATAATGCGTCGGCGGCGCAGCGTATCGGCGCCGGCATTGACCGCCCCTCTGTTTATTGGCGGTTTACGCGGCAGGCGGACGGCACTTTGAACTGGAACGAGCTTGACAAGGTACTGAAACACAGCACAGACAACAACCTTAATGTAATATTGCTTATCCAGCCCGAAGTGCTTTTGCAGGATGTGTCTCTCCCCGGCATGGAAATCACATCGGCGGAGGATCTTATCCGGGCCGACGTGTTGGAAGAGTACAAGGTGTTCCTGCGGGAAACCGTGCGGCGGTACAAAGATAAGGTTTATGCCTTTGAGGTTATCAACGACCCGGACATCAATTTTATGCTTCATGGCAATTTAAGCCCCGAAAAAACGGGCGAGATCGTTGCTGCGGTTATGGCCTTGAGCTACGAAATCATAAAAGAAGAAGCGCCGGAAAAAATGGTGCTGGGCGTATCTGTTTCCGAGCGTGAATATTTTAATACCGCAAACAAGAAAAAAACCATAACAGAATATATCTTTGATGCCGCAAAGGGCGCCAAGCTTGCGGATGCCTTTTCTATACATCCCTACCCGACAAAATGGATGGTATCGGAAACTGCCGATTATACCACACCAGAGGATTTCGGCTTGCACCGTATTATCGGGCAAGGCTTGAATTACATGAAAACCAAGGGCTTCAGCAAAGCCTATGTGACGGAAACCGGCTATGGCGTATCCCCGTCCGAACCGCTGCTGTCTCAAAGCCGCAAAATGCAGGCGGCATTGGCTGTGCGCTCGATGATTATATGCAAGTCCTTTTCCGAAGTAGAAGCGGCTGTATATTTTTCGTTGTGCTATGATAGCACTGCCGGGAACGAAGCCAATATGGCGCTTTTCGGTCCTGGAATAAATACGGGAAATTATTTCCCTTATGTGGGAGCAGCGGCCTATGCTCAAGTAGCCTATGCGCTTTATGATACAACGCCCGCAAAAACCATAAGCACGGGCGAAAACGACACAATAAGCGCTTATCAGTTTAATTCATCCGAACAGACGGTTATAGCAGTTTGGAAAAACCGCTCTTCGCAGCAGATTACAATAGATGGCATATCTTCATTAAATGCATTTGATACCTATGGAAACAGCTTGGGAGCCGGTGATATAAGCATTAGCGTCGGAGATAGCCCCATTTATCTAATTGTTGGCGCAAGTGAAGGCAATAGTCTGGCGCAGGCCGTTGAAGCGCTCGTTTCACAGTAAGACGACAGAGTAATGGAGGAAAATTAGTATGTTTAAAAAATACGGCAAGTTATCACTTGCGATTTTGCTTGTGTGTACAACGGTGTTTCTTTCCGCTTGCGGCGGAGACGATGCCGGCGGCAGCTCAAGCGTTGGTTCGTCTTCGGGCGCGGAATCGTACCTTGGCCTTATAGGGCACGGCCCTAACGAGGCGGGAGAATCCACCACAGTGCAGGAGGGAGAACAGCCGCAGACAAGCACCGCGGAAGGCAGCTCAAGCGGAACGCCGTCTTCAGCTTCGTCCGTGTTCACGTCTACCACATCAAGCTTGCCGAACAATACGCCGTTCCCCTTGTCCAACAGGCCCAATAGCCATGTTGTAGGAACAACAGGCGAGTTCAGCAAATATGCGGTTATGTCAATGCCCGGTGAATCCTGTATTGCCTTTAAAAACGAAGCAGGAAAGATTACTGTCAGTTTTAACAGTGCCGCCCGCGCAAAGATCACAAAGGGCGTGATAAAGTTTACACTAACTTCGATTTACGATGATGTTATAAGAAAAGAAATTTCCTTTAACGAGAACACCTCGGCAGAAGTATCATTTGCTGTGGATACAAGCAAGCTGGGATACTGGGCCGTGCAGGCGGAGCTTTTTGATGACGGAAAATTAAGAGGGACCGCCACGGGCGTTTACTCGATAGTAAACAAGCCCCAAAGCTATGATAAATTTGAGCCGGATAATTTCTTCGGAGCAATGGGTATATGGGGAGACGGTTTGGCTGCCAATCGCATAGGAATAAAGAACGATCGCCCGTGTCTCTACTGGCGCTTTATTCAAAGAGCGGACAAATCATACGATTGGGGCGGTTTCGATGAGCTCATCGAAACGCACATGAAAAATAAAATCAATGTCAACCTCATGATACAGCCGGAAATCTTTATATTTGACCAAAAATTACCCGGCCACACGATAACAAGCGCCTGGGATATCATGACGAATGCGACACTTCAGGCTGAATACAGAAAATTTGTTGAAGCTATTGTGCGGCGTTATGTTCTCGACAACAAATATAAAGGCTTGGTTAATTCTATTGAGATCATCAATGAACCCGACCTTAACCTCACGACCGAGCTTGGCTGGGGCGATTTGACCCGTAAGCAGGCCGGAGAAGTTTCTGCGTGGTACATGCGCGAGGGATATGCTATTATAAAGGCGCTGGCCCCCAATATGCCTGTGTTGGGTATGTCGGTTTCTGAAAGAAGATATTTCAGCGGTACTGCCGAAAGGCCGTCCCTGACCGACTGGATGTTTGAAGCAAATAAGTCCACGGGCAAAAAGATGCTGGACGTTGCGTCTCTGCATCCCTATCCGCAGCCGTGGTCTGTTTCAAGCAAACGCAATACCTATGCCACCCCCGAACAGTTTAATTTGCACAGCCTTATTGACAATGGCATTCAGTATTTTAAGAAAAACGGAATAAATAAGATAGAGATAACCGAGGTAGGTTATGCTGTTATTCACAGGGAAACAATGCTTTCTTACAGTCGTAAGCTGCATGCGGCTCTTGTGCCCCGTACTTTGATTATCAGCAAATCGTTCCCGGAAATCAGCCGTGTTATGTATTTCTGCTTTAATGGATATACAGTTGACGATGATTACGGCGGCGGCGCTTTGGCGCCCGATGAAGTCGGCGATGATATGACATTGGTTTCCGGAGACCACAATGCGTCCGAAGGGGAAACCCATCCTTATGCTGTTGCCGGAACGTTTGCGCAGTGCGCCTATATGCTGAACAATACCAAGCCTACCAAAACCATAAGCACCGGTAATGGTACAATCAGTGCATACCAGTTCCAGTCGCCCCAAAAGACCATCGTTGCGTCGTGGTACGACGATAGGACAAAAACCATTACGATAAAGGACATTCCGTCTCTTGAGATATATGATATGTACGGAAACCTTGTGAGTAAGGGTGATTCTGTTGTAACGCTTTCGCCATGCCTGCTTTATTTTGTCGCCAACGTTTCCGAAAGCGCAAAGCTGGCAAAAGCATTTGAATAAAGGAGAAATAACAGTGCTCAATGAATTTATAAAGCTTATCAATGCAACAGAGGATTTGGCAGAGCATGCAACCGTAAACATGCCCGGCTCGGCCTGTATAGCATTCGCGGGAGAAAAAGAATCTATAGTGGTGCGTCTGAAAAATGACTACCGCGCAAAGGGCAGCGGCGTTGTGAAATTCACCGTGAATTCGGTGTATGGCGATTCGCAAACGCAAAGCATCAGTTTTGACGAATCAAACAGCGGGGAATATACAGATATTTCGTTGCCCATTGAAACGGCAAAATTGGGCTATTGGCTGGTTGAAATAGAAATCACATTGGATGGAAAATCGTTGGGTTCCGGTACGGCGGTTTATGCAATTGTCAACAAGCCGCAGGGTTACGATGAGTTTGAGCCTGATAATTTCTTTGGCACAATGGGTGTGGGCGACGGTATGTCGGCCCGTCGCATCGGCATGAAGCACGACCGTATTTGCGCTTACTGGCGGTTTATTCAAAAGGTGCAGGACGGCAAAATAGTGTACGATTGGGATGAGCTTGACACAGGTATCGAGCGGCTGCTCGAAAGCAAGATATGCGTCAACCTCATGATCCAACCGGAAATCATGCTGTTCAACCAGTTTCTCGACGGCGTTGGCTACAGAGTGGGCACCGAAACGCAGATTAAAAGCTGCTACGATATAATTTCCAACCAGGAAATCATGGACGACTATAAAGCCTTTGTGCGCGAAGCGATAAATCGCTATAAAGACAAGATTATATCGCTCGAAATTATTAACGAGCCGGATTTAAACCTGATAAAACCGGAGCCCGGCCAAACTTGCCCGTGGGGCGATTTATCGCCCGAAAAAATGGGCATAGTCACGGCCAGACTTATGGAAGAGGCGTATGCAATAATCAAAGAAGTGGCCCCCGAAGTGCCGGTTTTGGGTATGTCGGTATCACAAAGAAGATATTTTGCCGGAACACCCGAAAACAAGTCATTTACCGATTGTATTTTTGACGCATCTACAGGCAAAAAGATGTTAGACATACTTTCCATTCATCCGTATCCGGAGCCGTGGACCGTTTCGGAGGATAAGAGCACATACACAACGCCCGAACAGTTTGGTTTGTATGGTTGGCTGAAAAGCGGAATCGAGTACATGAAAGACCATGGCATACAGCAGGCCCACATGACCGAAATCGGGTACGCTGTCAATTATTATACCTCGCTTCTTTCTCCCAGCCGGAAAATGCACGCGCTTTTGATACCGCGCGCGTTGACTATGGTCAAATCTTTCCCGGAAATAACGCGCGGCCTTTATTTCTGTATGCATGGATATGGCCTCGAAGAGTATGCGGGCAGCATCTCTGTTGAAGATATGTCGCTGGTAACAGGAGAGGCGGGATTGGGTCGGTCTTATCCCCAAACTGCGGCCATAACATTCGCGCAATGCTCATACATGCTGCACAATACAGAGCCCGTAAAGGCTCTGGCAATCGGTGATGCCATGAGCGCGTTTCAGTTCAAATCGCCCGAAAAGACCATTGTGGCAGCATGGGCGGACGAGCCATCCAAAACGATAAGCGTAAAAGGGGTTCCCTCGCTCAAGGTATACGATGTATACGGCAATCTTGTTGGCGAGGGCGACTATACGGCAGAATTGACTGAAAGCCTGCTGTATTATGTGGCAGACCTTAACGACGCTGAAAAACTGGCAAATGCATTTTAATTGTTAAAGGGGCGGGTCTTATGACCGATGAAATGATAATATCCCGGCTTGAAAGGCCGGCAGAAACGGCAGATGTCATCCTTGATACCGATGCGTTTAACGAGGTGGATGACCAGTTTGCGCTGGCGTATATGCTGAAAGTTTTGGAAAAATTGAACGTTAAAGCGATATACGCCGCTCCGTTTATGAATGAAAGGGTGGAATCTCCGAAAGAGGGCATGGAAAAAAGCTTTGCGGAAATTCAAAACATACTGTCGCTGTGCGGCCGCAAGGATATGAAAAGCGTTACCTACCGCGGTTCAGAAGCTTTCCTTTCCGATGAGAACACCCCCATTGTTTCCGATGCGGCAAAGGATATGGTGAAAAGGGCGTTGGCTCAGCCAAACGACCGGCCGCTGTACATTATTGCTATCGGCGCTATAACTAATGTTGCGTCGGCTTTGCTTTTAAATCCTTTTATCGCGGAAAAAATCGTGGTTGTGTGGCTGGGCGGACATGCCCGATCATGGCCCGACACAAGAGAATTCAATCTGTTTCAGGATGTCGCGTCGGCGCGGGTGGTGTTTAGCAGCGGTGTTCCGCTGGTACAGCTGCCATGTATGGGTGTTGTGTCTCACCTGTCAACAACAGGCCCCGAGCTGAAAAGCTGCTTGAGCGGCAAAAACGAGCTGTGTGATTACCTGTACAATATCGTAATTAATGAGATGGCCGGCCAGCCCCCTTGCTGGAGCCGGATTATATGGGACATATCGGCTATTGCGTGGATGCTGGGCGATCAATATACAAGTGATATTATCGTTCCGGGTTGCATGCCCACATACGAAGGGCTGTATGAATACAGCGGCACAAAGCCGCCTATGAAATATGTTAATTATGTTAACCGGGATCTGATATTCAGAGATTTGTTTGAAAAGCTTACATTAATGTGAAAGGAAAGGTTGCCGTGACAAAAAGAGAACGAGCCTTTGCTACTATAGAGCGAAAAGCTGTTGATAGGCCGGCCAAATGGCTGGGCATGCCTGTATCCGAGTCTTACGCGGGATTGTTTGAAGAATACGGCGTGAACAATTATCATGATTTGAAGCTTGCTGTCGATGACGACATCTGGGAATTTGATATACCATATTGTACAGCAAATTCCGATTCTATTGGCCGTGCCTTTGATTTTCTCAAGGACGAAAACGGTAATACTCTAACGGGCAGCGGCTTTTTCGAAGAGTTTTCGGACGGCGATGATATCAGCGTGTTTAATTGGCCGGATCCGGCACAGCACATTGATAAAGAAGAGTGCCGGCGGCGGCTGGAGGCCATTCCGTCCGGCTATGCCACTATGGGTGTTGTGTGGAGCTCTCATTTTCAGGATGCTTGCGCCGCATTTGGCATGGAATCTGCGCTGATGAAAATGAAAACCGACCCGCTTCTTTTTAAAGAAATAATCGACCGTATAGTGGATTTTTATTTGAAGGCCAACCAGATTTTTTACGAAGCGGTTGATGGCAAATTGGATTTTGTGTTGCTGGGTAACGATTTCGGCACACAGGACAGCCTGATATGCTCGCCCGATGATTTGCGCGAATTCGTATTTGGCGGAACAAAAGCGTTGATCGACCAGGCGCACAGCTACGGAATAAAGGTGGTTCATCACTCGTGCGGGGCGGTAAGGCCGGTAATAAACGACATAACCGCCTGCGGTGCCGATGTGATACATCCGATACAGGCGTTGGCCAAAGGTATGGAACCACAGGGACTGAAAACGGATTTTGGCGATACAGCTTCTTTCTGCGGCGGCGTAGATACACAGGAATTGCTGGTTAATGCGGCACCCGAAGAAGTTGAGCAGGTAGTGAAAAGATTAAAACACATTTTTCCTACAGGCCTGATAATATCGCCGAGCCATGAGGCGCTGCTGCCCGATGCCAAGCCGGAAAATATACGGGCCATGATGCTGTAAAAATAAACTGGAGGATTTTTCATGAAACGAGTACATCAAGTAGTTCGCGTAAAGCCGGAGTGTCTGGAAAAATATATTGAGCTGCACAAATCGGTTTGGGAGGGTGTGCTGGCCACACAGGACAAGTGTAATATGCAAAATTATTCGATAGCTTACAGGGACGGCTTTTTGTTTTCTTATTTCGAATACACTGGCAACGATTACGATGCCGACATGGAAAAAATGGCGGCTGATCCTGTAACGCAGGAATGGTGGTCAGTGTGCCGGCCATGTCTCACGCCTGTTGAAAGCGAAACCGAATCGGATTGCTGGGCCGATATGGAAGAGGTTTTTTACAAAGCATAAAAAAGATGTCAATACCCTGTAAAGCCACGCTTTACAGGGTACTTGTATTTTAATATAGCGGAGGGTGAAAATGTTAAGCAAATATAATATAATTTGGGATAGCCCCTCAAAGGATTGCACAGGCGTAATGCCGATAGGAAACGGCGACATAGGAGCGGGCATTTACGCAATAGAGGACGACGCTTTGTATTTATTGCTGTCTAAGGACGGCGCGGTTAATTATGAGGGTGAGCTATACAAAACCGGACGGGTGAAAATAACAATTTCACCAAATCCGTTTGCCAATGACGGCTTTACGCAGACACTGGATATCGAAAAGGGCCGCATTAATATAAAAACCAAAACTGTAGATATAAATATATGGGCTGACGCTAATTTTAATGTTTACAATATCGAGATAAGGGCGGACAGGGATATAGCGCTGTCGGCCGTTCCGGAATTTTGGGAGCGTATTGATGGCACAAAGGACGTATGCCTGCAAAATAACGGTCATATTCTTTGGTATTTTAATGTAGGAGACAGAAGCAGATACACCGAGGAGTTGGCGCAATTTTCCATGGAACACATAGCGGACGGAAATAATGATCCATATCGTTATACTGTTTTCGGCAATCTTATGGAATGCGGTGAATGCGCCGTGCAGGGCAGCAGGCTTGCAGGGAACGGAACAAAATTCGATATAAAAATCTACGGATTAAGCAGACAAACTCCTCATGTTTATGAATGGATACATGAAATGGAACAAATGGCGCAGGAAAACAAACAGCGCAAAAATACATGGCAAAACCACCTCGATTGGTGGTCGGCCTTTTGGGAGCGCAGCTATATATTCATCACGGACAACGAGGTACAGCCGCAGCAAAGAAGACAGCCGAATTTTCATATGACGCTTGACGGGCATTTAAACGCTGCGGATAATGGCGAGCTGGTATCCCAGGCGTACACTGTATTCCGGTTTTTAATGGCTTGCCAAAGCAGGGGAAAAAACCAGATGAAATTTAATGGCGGGCTGTTCACCCAGCAATTTTACACAACCCAAAAAAGGGACAGGCGCGTTTGCCCTAAAGAGCTGTCAGGCCGGCGTATGCTGCTGCATGAAGACGATCGGCTGTGGGGCGGGCGGTACACCTTTCAAAACCAACGGCTTATGTTTTGGCCGCTTTTGGTCAGCGGCGATTTTGAATTGATGTTTCCGTTTTTCAATTATTACCATAAGCTTTTGGAAACGCGCAAGGAATATACGAAAAAATGGTTTGGTCACGAAGGCGCATTTTTTCGTGAAAATTTACAGCCAACGGGCATGGATTTGCCCGAACAGGGCAGGATATTCCCGCCAAAGACCAAGCGCGGCGAAAAATACGAAGGTTGGTATCACGATTATTATTTCACATGCTCGCTTGAATTGGTTGTGATGATGATAAATTATGTATGGTACACCGGCGATGCAACCTTCAGCGAATATATGCTTGCTCCAATGGCCCGTGAGGTGCTGACGTTCTACGATAAGCATTACGAGAGGGATAGAAACGGCAAACTGGTTCTCGACCCTGCGCAGGTTCTCGAAACCTTCTGGATAGCGGTGAACCCCGCTCCGGATATTGCCGGCCTGCACTATATTTTGAATGCAGTGTTGGATATGGAAATAGGCTCGAACGAGGACAAGCAAAACTGGACGCGGCTGTTATCAGAGCTGCCGCCGGTTCCTATGCACACGGTAAATGGAGATACGGCGATTGCTCCGGCCGAAAAATATGAAAAACTGGAAAACTTTGAAAACGGGGAATTGTATCCAGTTTTCCCGTTCACCAAATATGGGGTTGGATTCGACACAAACGACATTGTAGAAAACACCATGAAAAACCGTACAAATCCCAATGCTTTTTGTGGCCGCTGTTGGACGCAGGATCAAATTGATTGGGCGCATGCCGGAAACGCCGTAGAAGCAAGAGATGGCTTAATCAAGCGGTTCAGAACCGCATCCCCATTCCATAGGTTTCCGTTTTATGGCCGTGAAAACCCCGATTCGTGCCCAGATTTTGACCATTTTGGTTCGGGTTCAATTGCTTTGCAGCATATGCTGGTTCAGGAAACCGGCGATGAGATTCATTTGCTGCCGGCATGGCCGCACAACTGGGATGTAAAGTTTAAGCTGAGGATAAGAAACAACGGCGTTGTTGAAGGGGAAGTGAAGGGCGGAAAATTGCTACACTGGGATATTTATCCGGTGGAGTTTAAGGAAAAAGTGGCCATAAACATTGACTGGAACTGACGCATATAAACAAGAAACAAGCTGAAATAACCCCCACAAGGCATTCATGCCTTGTGGGGGTTTTAACATATGTTATGAATGCCAATATTAAATCTGCTCTCTCCATATCACATATTCGGTTGCTATATCAGTTGTGAAAGATTCTATTAAATTCGGCGTAAAAGCCGACGAGGGTCCCTTGATGTTTTCGTTGTACCAGTTATTATTCCGGCTGACGAAGTCTTTGACTTCCGAAGAAGAAGCGCCAGGAGTTGCGCCAAACACGTTAACATTGAGCATATCCATATCGCGCCAAACCCGCTTTGCCCATTCGGTGTGATGAAAGGCATAGCTGTCTGCAAAAGACAATTCGTTTCGGTATGGTATGAACCAATCATCACCGATCTTGTCAATAAATTTTTGTCGAACGACAGTATCCCATTTCCAATCAAAATATAAATGCAGCAAAACACCTTCTGCGAAATCGCCAAAGGTGTTTTGAGCAAGCGATATAAGTGCGGGCTGCCTGTCGTCTAAATTGCGGAAATGAGTAATGTCTTTGTTGTGCCAATCGGCCACTGCATCGGGCGCAATGTTTCCGAGATGATAAAGCGGGCTGCCATTAGTGGTTACTTTGTTTGCTATCAGCAAATGAAGCATCAAGCCTGGCATAAAATTTCCCCTCGGTTTCCTAAAGTACGATATTACATTCGGGCAATAAGCTCGCTGGTCATCTGCTCGGTCGTAAGCGCCGTGCCAATACCGGCTACATCGGCCGTTCGGCAACCATCGGCAAGAGCGGCCTCTACGGCGGAATTTATGCATTGCTCCTCTGCTTTAAGGCCGAATGAATATTTTAGCATCATGGCCGCCGAGAGTATAGCCGCCAGCGGGTTAGCCGTGCCCGTGCCGGCTATGTCGGGTGCCGAGCCATGTA
>JGI994J12354_10001188_pt1 | contig 26448 bp, 28 predicted proteins | sample IntmicLarv3ML3BL_FD_12354 | JGI IMG/M metagenome (IMG submission 12354)
AGCTTCTTTTTTTAACTTTTTTTATTTCTCGGTAGTTTGTTTTCTACCGCTTGGTTTTTTCTCTTAAAGGATTTATTATTTACTTTTCAATGTACTTTCTGAATTTTTTAAAGTTCTCAAACCTTTTTTCTCGTTGAGAACAATATAAATTTTAGCATATGTCATTATGTAATGTCAATACTTTTTTTGAAGATTTTCAAATAATTTTTCATTATTTTTTTAAGCTATAAAAATCACAAAAAATATAGATGTCATTTACAATATTTATCAGTCATTTTTAAGATGACTGTTTTGTATTTTAACATCTATATTTTCTATTGTCAACAGTTATTTTAGAATAATTTTTCACTTTCAACTTCCAACATATACTTAGTAAAATCTATATTATATGTGTATCTATCATTGATCAAAATTTTTCCATTATTAATATCAATTTCAGCTTTTATTTCTTTTTCTTTAAGTTTATCTACTAGCTTATTAGCTTTTACAGTTAGTATTTTTTTATCATCTGCTCCCGCTTCTTCTAATTGAGATATAAGTTCTAAATCTGTAACAACATCTGTTTTTAGCTCTTTAATTGTTTCATCTAGTATTTTTGTTATGTTACTTTTGTCTAATTCTTTAACATAATCTACATTAAAATCAATTAATGTATTTAACATTATTTTACTTATTGATATCTCATTATTATTTAATTTTTCATCATATATTTGTAATATTCTTTTATATAAAGCATTTATTATTCCTTGATTTTCTTCTTTTGTATTATTATTAAATACAAAAGAATTTTCATCATTTAGTTCATCTATTTTTACATTATCAATAAATTCTTTATCATTACTAAATTTAAATGTTCCTATATTATTATTTATATTTATTCCTATAGCAAATGAAGTCTTCATATTATTTGAAATCATTGTTCCTTCATTTATATATTGAATAGCTATTTTTGAATTTTCTTTATTATCCTTTAAATTTACAATATTTGACACTATTTTAAATTCTGAATCAGATTTTGTTTTTGTGATGTCAATATTAGTATTTTCTTGATTAATATTATCCATAATCTTAACTAATATTTTAAAATCTTTTATCTCACTATTTTCATGTACTTCTAAGTTTACAAGTTTATCTACATTTATTCCTGTATTTCTATTATTTTCTTTATAATTAATATCTGTAGTTAATAAATTCCCTTCAGTCTCATATACTGTTATTCTTAAAGCCTCATCTTCTGTTACTTCTTCTCTTTTAACTTTGTTTATTATATCTTGTAATTGTTCTTTAATATATATATCATCTATTTTAGTTGAATATGTATTAGCAACATATAATAATATGTCTATTAATGCCTCATCATTTTGCATTTTTTCTAGTAACTTAACTGTTAATGTATTCAATTCTGTTTTTGTAAGTACTACAGAATATGAATTTGCACTTATTTGATTATTATCAATAGTTACATTAATATCTTTTTGTTTCGAAAAGTTTTTATCTGATAATTGTTTTGAAATTATCTCCATATATTCTTTACTTATACTATCTTTATTTTGTTCTATTAAATTTAAGAATCTATTTATATCTATTTTCTCAATTTTATCTACACTAATTGCATTACTATCTTGTCCTAGTTTTTTAGATAATTCTTTTAAATTATTATTCTCTACAACTATATATTTACTAACAACTTCATCTGACTTTAAACCATATTTTTCATTAGATCTAATATAGTTAAGTTCAAACAATTCATTTTCATCATATTTTAATTTAATGTTTTGAGAATCTTTTGAATTCAATTTATCAGATACTCCATCAAATTCTATCTTAAAATTGTTTAGACTATTAATATTTTCTTCAGCACCTTGAACAGCAACACTGACATTTCCACTATTTTTATATGGAACTGTATTCATCTTATTTGTATACTCTTCTATATATTCTTTGTCAATAATATTAAATATTTTTTCATTTTGTGAAAAATATTTAAAAAATAACTGTTTATCTGATTTAAATAAATCTGTATTTAAATATACAACCACAATTGCACCAATGATTGATAATAGTATTATTAGACTTATTATTGTAACTATAAGTATTCTTTTTTTTCTAGTTATCATATGTGTTTCCTCCTATGTACATTTAGACTTATATTAATATTATATATTTATTATATATTTTTTTCAACATTTTATAACTTTCTTTTTTAACCTCTTTGCTTAACAACCTCATATACTATTATTCCAGCAGATACAGATGCATTAATTGAAGTAATTTTTCCTTTCATTGGTATTTTAACCATAAAATCACAATTATCTTTAACTAGTCTACTTATACCAAACCCTTCACTACCTATAACTATTGCAATAGGTCCTTTTAAGTCTTGTTCATAATAGTATTTCTCTGTATTCATATCTGTACCACAAATCCAAACATTTTCTTTTTTTAATGTATTAATAGCTTCATTTATATTGTTTACTCTTGCAACTTTCATATGTTCTATTGCACCTGTTGATACTTTGCTTACTGTTGCATTTACTGCTGCTGCTCTTCTCTTAGGTATTATTATCCCATGTACACCTGCTGTTTCTGCAGTTCTAATAATTGATCCTAAATTATGAGGATCCTCTATTCCATCTAAAATAAGTATAAAAGGATCTTCTTTTCTTTCTTTCGCCTCTTTTAGAATATCTTCTAATTCACAATATTCAAATGGTGGAACTATAGCAATAACACCTTGATGATTTCCAGTTTGAGACATTTGGTCTAATTTTGATCTATTTACTTCTACAGTTACAACTTTTCTTTCTCTTGCCATTACTATTATTTTATTAATTGTACCATGTTTTTCGCCTGACAAAATAAAGATTTTATTTATATCTTTTCCTGATTCTAGCAATTCAATAATATGATTTCTTCCTTCTACTTGATCAATATATTGGTCATTAGATCTATTTGTATCTATCTCATTTTTGATCTTAGTATTTCTATTATTTATATTGTTTTTATTATTTTTAGTTTTATTTATATCCCTTTTATTTTTAGTATTCACTATTTTTGCCATATAATCTCCTCTTCAATACTTTAGTTAGAAAATATTCTATTCATCATTTAATTTTAATACACTCAAAAATGCCTCTTGTGGTATATCTACATTACCTACTTGTCTCATTTTCTTTTTACCCTTTTTTTGTTTCTCTAAAAGTTTTTTCTTTCTAGTGATATCTCCACCATAACACTTTGCAAGTACATCTTTTCTCATAGCAGATATTGTTTCTCTAGCTATTACTTTACCTCCAATAACTGATTGAATAGGTATTGAAAACAATTGTCTTGGAATTACTGTTTTTAATTTTTCAACCATTCTCTTTCCTCTTGTGTAACTAGATTCTTTGTGTACAATAAATGATAATGCATCAACACTCTCTCCATTTACATGTATATCTAGCTTCACAAGCTCTGATCTTCTATATTCTTTAAATTCATAATCAAAAGAAGCATATCCTTTTGTCTTTGATTTTAAATTATCAAAAAAATCATATATTATTTCATTTAAAGGCATTTCATATACAAGAGTAACTCTTGTCTCATCTAGATATTTCATATCTAAATATATTCCTCTTCTTGATTGACAAATTTCCATTATATTACCAACATATTCTTTTGGTGTTAATATATTTGCTGTAACAAATGGTTCTTCCATATATGATGTCTCTTGAGATGATGGCAAATCTGATGGATTATATAATTCTATCATCTCACCATCTGTTTTATATACTTTATATATAACTGATGGTGAAGTAGTTATTAAACTTAAATCAAATTCTCTATCTAATCTTTCTTCAATTATTTCTAAATGTAATAAACCTAAAAATCCACATCTAAAACCAAATCCAAGTGCTGCTGAAGTTTCTGCTTCATATACTAATGCAGCATCATTTAATTTTAATTTTTCTAATGCAATTTTTAAATTTTCATAATCACTACCATCAACTGGGTATAACCCACAATATACCATTGGATTAACCTTTTTATATCCTGGTAATGCTATTTTCGCTTTATTATTTTTTAATGTTATAGTATCTCCTACTCTAACATCAGATAAATTTTTAATACTTGCACATATATATCCAACATCTCCTGCTTTTAATTCATTACTAGGTGCATATTGTCCTGGTTCAAAATAACCAAGTTCTGTAACAACAAAAGATTTGTCTCCAGCCATAAGATATATCTCATCTCCTAACTTTAGACTTCCTTCTTTTATTCTTACATAACTAACTGCACCTTTATAATTATCATAAAACGAATCAAATATTAAAGCTTTTAATGGCTCATTTTCATCTCCAATTGGTGCTGGTATGTCTTTAACTATTCTTTCTAATACCTCTTCTACATTTAATCCAGATTTAGCAGATATACATGGACTATCTTGTGCTGGTATTCCAATTATATCTTCTATTTCAGCTTTCACTTCATCTGGTCTTGCATTAGGTAAATCAACTTTATTAATTACTGGCAAGATTTCTAAATCATTATCTATAGCAAGATAAACATTTGCAAGTGTTTGAGCTTCCACTCCTTGGCTACTATCAACAACCAAAATTGCACCATCACATGCAGCTAAACTTCTTGATACTTCATAATTAAAATCCACATGTCCTGGTGTATCTATTAAATTAAGAGTATACTCATTTCCATCTTTTGCTATATATTTCATTCTAACAGCTTGAGATTTAATTGTTATTCCTCTTTCTCTCTCTATATCCATATTATCTAATACTTGTGATTCCATTTCTCTTTTAGATAATACTCCTGTTAATTCTATTAATCTATCAGCAAGTGTTGATTTTCCATGATCTATATGTGCTATTATACTGAAATTCCTTATGTATTTTTGCCTATCTTGCATTGTTTCCCCCTATTTATTTTATTAATTTATTCATGCACATTTTAACACAATTCTTATATAAAGACAATATATTATATTTTCCTTATCATTATGAATTAAACAAAAATTGCTTTTTATCCAATTCATGATATAATATTAAAGAAATTTTATTAATTATTAAGGAGAAAAATTGTGCAAGAGAAATATTTGCAAAAATTAGAATATAATAAAATATTAGAAATTTTATCTAATTACACACACACATATATTGGTAAAGATTTAATACTTAATCTAAAACCATTAAATAATAAAGATAAAGTAGAAAAACTGCTTAACGAAACAGAAGAAGCAGTTATTTTAAGATATAAAAAAGGAAATCTTCCTATCTCTGATATTAACAACATAGAAATTAGTATAAAAAATTTAGAAGCTTTTAATACTTTATCTTCCAAATCTTTATTAGATATTGGTAAAATATTAAAACTTTCTAGAGAGTTAAAAGAATATTTATATGATGATGAATCTTTTGAATTAAGTAATTTTCCTATTTTAGATAACACTTTTTCATCTTTATATAGTAACCCAAATATGGAAAGAGAAATCTTATCAAAAATCTTAGATGAAAATTCTATAGATGATAGAGCTTCCTCAAAATTATATTCTATAAGAAAAGAATATAAAAAAATTGAACAGGATATTAAAAACAAATTAGAAAATTTCATTCATTCTTCTTCTAATTCTAAATATATACAAGAACCAGTGATAACTATAAGAAATGATAGATATGTCATTCCAATAAAAGAAGAATATAGATCTTTTGTAAAAGGTATAATTCATGATGTTTCTTCAAGTGGTTCAACAGTATTTATAGAACCATCTGCTGTATTTGATCTAAATAATAAATCAAATAACTTAAAGATAGAAGAAAACATTGAAATAGAAAAAATACTTTCTAATTTATCTAAACTTCTTTTCCCTATTACTTCTGAATTAGAAAATAATATAAGACTAATTGGTAGATTAGATTTAATATTTGCAAAAGCAAATTATTCAATTGATACTGACAGTATCAAACCTATAATAAATGAAAAAAAAAATATTAATTTGATTAATGCCAGACATCCTTTAATAGACAATAATTCAGTTATACCAATAAATATTAATTTAGGTGACAATTTTAATTCATTAGTAATAACTGGACCTAATACAGGTGGTAAAACTGTTACTTTAAAAACTGTTGGACTATTGTCTTTAATGGCTTGTAGTGGTATACATATTCCTGTTAAGAAAAATAGTAGCATATATGTTTTTGATAAAATTTTTACAGACATTGGAGATGAACAAAGTATCCAGGAATCTTTAAGTACTTTCTCTTCTCATATTCTAAATATAATTAAAATATTAGAAAATGCCACCTCAGATAGTTTAATATTAGTAGATGAATTATGTTCTGGTACTGATCCATCACAAGGTAGTAGTTTAGCAATAAGTATATTAGAAAACTTTTTTAATATAGGTGCTTTAACTATTGCTACCACACACTACCCAGAAATAAAAAAATATGTATTAGTAACAAATGGTTTTGAAAATGCAAGTTGTGAATTTGATTTAGAAAACCTTAAACCAACATATAAGCTACATATAGGAATACCTGGACAAAGTAATGCCTTTGAAATTAGTAAACGATTAGGTTTAAATGATAAGGTATTAGATAAAGCAAAAACACTAATTAATAATCAAGACATAAATATTGAAGAATTATTACAAAACATTTATAATGACAAAGTTCTTATTGAAAAAGAAAAAGAAGAAATAAATAAAAACCTCATACAAATAGAATCTTTGAAAGAAAGTCTTCAAAAAGATACTAATAATGTAAAAAATAAAGAAAAAGAATTAATAAATAATGCTAAAATTGAAGCCAGAAATATATTATTAGAAGCTAAAGAAACAGCAAGTGAAATTATTAAAAAAATGAATAAAATAAATACTGACTTAGATAATAATTACAATAAAAATTTGAATAACCTAAGAAATGATTTAAATGATTCTTTAAAAAATCTGTCAAATACTAGTACTAGAAAAAACAATACTAACAACAAAAAACAATATAACAATGTATCTTCTAAAGATTTAAAAATTGGTATGGATGTATATGTTAATACTCTTATGCAAGAAGGAATTATTACATCTATTCCAAATAACTCTAATCAAATACAAATACAAATTGGAAGTATGAAAACAAACATAGATATAAATAATATAACTATATTAAATACATCTAACAAAAAAAATAACATACAGATACAAAATAAAAATTTTTCAAAATCAAAAACAATATCTAATGAAATTAATGTTATTGGACAAAATGTGGAAGATTCTATTTTTATTATAGACAAATATCTAGATGATAGTTCTTTATCTAATCTAAATAGTATAAGAATTGTTCATGGTAAAGGTACTGGTAAATTAAGAGAAGGTATACATTTGTTTTTGAAGAAAAATCCTCATGTACATTCTTTTAGATTAGGTACTTTTGGTGAAGGAGAAATGGGTGTTACAGTAGTTGAACTAAAATAAAAAAAGAAATGCTAAAAATAGCATTTCTTTTTTTACATTTCTTATAATATATATTTTTTACATATATCTATATTTTTCTTGTTAATGCATCTCTATTCCCCCATGCACATGGAGTAGCACATTTGTATCCAGGAAAAGTACATCTTGCTCCTTTTGAATAATTTAATAAATATTCATATATATCAGTATTTGTATTTTCTGTATTTTTAATATATTTTTTTAATATTTCTGAAGTCTGTAATGTAATTTCTAATTGTGCATTTCCACAAAGTCTTTCTTTACATTTTAATATAAAGTCTTCAGCAGTACCTCTCTCATTTACTTTAACAAGCATTCCTTGTGGGTAATATTTTGCTAATGAACTTATATCTTTTATCCACTCTTCTTCATATTCAGTATCTTTAATGCATAATGGTACATAATATTTAGGTCTATCATACAATTTCATTTTATATCTTAATGTTCTATGTCTATGTGCTTGTGCATATTGTGCAAATGTAGCATCATAATTTGTTGAATAGCACTCTCCAAACTCTTCTAATCTATTTTTTCTATCATCAAATAAAGATATTTTTCTTTCTTTTTCTTCAGAGTTTAATCCATCAACAATTACATCTGGAATAATATCAATAAAGTTTTGAAGATATGGTTTTAAAAGTTTATTAAATTCATTATCTTCTTCGTTTTCAATATAATCTTTAAACCAATTACATATATAATTAATTTGTCTTAAACTAACTGTATATTCCATTGTTGTTGCTGGTGTAAATACACTAATCAAATATCTGGCATTTTCTTGTGCAAGTTTTGCTATTTTTGCCTCTTCCATTTTTGGATAAAGACCTGATATAACTTTTTTATATATTTCTATCCACTTTTTATATAGACTTTCTTCTTCTTCAGATGGTTTCATTATTGTATATCTAGCTGATTTTTCCGAAGTTGTATACACACCCTCATTATTTAAAATAATAGCAATAATTTTAGGTATTTCTTCTAAAACTAAATTATATGTTGGATGATCATACACACTGTGATGTCCAGATATTATGGTTCTTTTTGCCCTTTTTGCTGTTTTTTCAGAATCTTCTGAAAACAACTCCTCTATTGTATCTGGCATATAGCATATTCCTGCTGATTTACCAGAAAAATCCACTGCTTCTATTTTACTTAATTCATACCCTGGTTTTGTTGATGCAATAATAGAAATTTTCATGTTGATTGCCTCCTTATATTCATTCATTTTTACATTGTTCTAATTCCAATAAATTATATCAATAACTATCATTTTTAGTCAATAATTTTAACATTTTGTATAATTAATTTATTTATATACACATATCTAAAATTTCTTTTAATCTATCATTTTGCCTTGTTAAATATAAAAATCCTATCAACCCTTCAAAAGCTGTTGCATACATGTATTGTGCAGGATCTGCATTTTTAGGCACATGATGATTTTTGGTATTCCTTGTTCTTCTTACTATATCTTGTTCTTCCTCTGTTAATATACCACTTATCTTTTCTAGTTTTTCTGCTTGTGCACTTGCTTTTACATATCCAATGGCATTAACATGCAATTCATGAACTTTTTGTTTTGATGTATTGACTAAATGCATTCGAATATATAACTCATAAACATTATCTCCTACATATGCCCATACAAGTGGAGACATTAACCTAACATCTTTTTCATCCTTTTGTGGAATTATAAATTCATTCATACTCTACTCCTTATATATTATAACTTTAACACTTCATTATTTAAATATTTTTTATTTTTATCTTATTATTTCACTTTTTCTAAAGTAATCTTACCTATTCTACATTTCCTAAAATCCTCTATAATTATTTTAGCAGTTTTTTCATCATCAACCATTCCACCTGATACTAATGCACCTCTTTTTTTACCAATCATTTGCATTATTTCATATTTATTTAGATTTTCATCTTGAGGATTATTTAAAATTTTATCAATTTCACATTCATCTAATTTATATCTTTCTATAACTTTTTCTTTACAGTTATCTAGTAAATATTTTAATAATTGAAATGCTACTTCAGTAATATCTATAATATCATCTTTTATTGTTCCAGTATATGCTAAATTAAGTGCTACTTCTTCACTTTCAAATTTAGGCCATAATACACCTGGTGTGTCAAGCAACTCTATTTTATCATTTAAACGTATCCATTGTTTCTTTCTTGTTACTCCTGGTCTATTTGCTACCTCTGCCGTATTTCTCTTTGCAATTTTATTTATAAAAGAAGATTTACCTACATTTGGTATTCCTAATACCATTACCCTTATTTTTCTACCAACTCTACCTTTTTGTGCATATTCATCTATTTCTTCTTGCATCATACTTTCTATTTCTTTTATCATATTTTGTATTCCTTTTCCAGAATTAGAATCTGTACAAACTGCAACAACTTTATTTAATTTGTAATAATTAAGCCATTTTTGATTCTCTGTTGTATCTGATAAATCACTTTTATTTAGGACCACTATTTTTTTCTTATCTTTTATAATTTCATTCATAACAGGATTTCTACTTGAATTTGGTATTCTAGCATCTAATAACTCTACTACAATATCTATTAATTTTAAATCTTCTATTATTTGTTTTTTAGTTTTAGCCATATGACCTGGATACCAGTTAAAACTAGCTTTTGTCGAATTATCTTCATTCATTATTTTTACTCCTTATTTCTAATTATTTTATCCAAATATGTAATAATAAAATTTTTCTAATTTAAGTAATCATCAACTATTGTAATACTTTTATCGTCTGGATTTATATCTATATTAACCCCAATAGGAATAATTGCATTTGGATGTTTGTGTCCAAAATCATTAGTCTTTATTATTGGAATATTGGGTTTTATTTTCAATGATTCATCCTCAATTTTATATTTATTGTTTTCTACACACTGTATTTGATATAGGTATCCATATACAATTGCATTACCTATATTATCACTATGATTTAATTGTTCAATCATAGTATTCCATTGAGTTATGTTTGAATAATAATCTTCTAAAAATAGAATAGCATTATCTAAATTTGGCATCCATGGAGTTCCTATAAGTTTTAATAAGCTAATTATATTTGTTCCCCATAATTTGCCAGTAATCTTTGCTTTTACATTTATAAAAATTCTTTCATCAAAAGGAATAATTACTCCATTCCCTTGAAATAATTTGTCTGTTATTTCATTTTTGTCATACTCAGTAAGTTCTTTCATGCCATAATATAGATAGTCATTACAATGATATGTTATTAATCCAGTCATTTGGTGTATTGCACATAATAAAACTGTGATATCACTCATCCCTAAAAACATTTTTGGATTATTTTTAATATTATTCCAATCTATATATGGTAAAACCCCATTAAGCATATCTCCACCTTTGACAGTAAATATAGCCTTTACTTCAGTATTTGAAAACATATCATTTATATCTTGTGCTCTTTCTTGAGGAGTTCCAGCACAATAATTCTCTTCTGAAAACAAATACTTTCCATACTTTATTTTTAATCCCAAATTCTCAAAAAATGTAGTTGCTTTTTCTAAATATATTTTATCATAATTTTTCAGAGCTTTAACAGGTGCTAATACACCAATTGTATCTCCTTTTTCTAATTTGTTTGCTAGCATTTTTTCCTCCCTTATTAAGATTCATTTTATATTGTTATGTTCTTATGGATTAAATTAATTTTAATCAACTATTTGATGTTAATTTTTATATAATTTTCTGCATTTGATTTTTTTCACTTTAAATTACCTTCTGTACAATGGCATTGTGAATTAGTACAATTACAATTAGGATTATATCCAGTAGCACATTCATCTGTACAAGTACATTTCCATCTTTTTAATTTTGGAAATATTGTTTCACAATGTTTTCTCATTTGGTCTTTAGTCATACCCGCTTGTTCATAAAACAATACATTCATTTCAATATATTCTTCTAAACTTACATTATCTATAAAGTTTCCATATTTATAACAATATAAACAATAATCATTATTTTTGCTACCATCTTTATTTGTTCCCAAATCTTCACTTTTTGAAATTGGCATACTACAACTTTGACATATTTTTTCTTTCATAAATATTTCCTCCTATAAATCCATACTTTTATAATTTGTATTACATTTATTACATACAATATTAAAATTATAACTTTTCAAATTTTTATCTACAACAGTTAATAATGGAGAATTATCTTCTGGACAACATAAGCGATTCTTTGTTATCTTTAATTGTTCATCACTCATTTTAGGTTTATTGTGTTCAAATTCAATATAGACTTTTCCTTTGTTACCACAATCACAAATGTATTCAAATTTAAAAAGATCATATGTTATATAACAAAGATAAGCAACAGTTTTATTGCAATTAGCACAATATATCCAACTTGCATAATCTTTTAATAATTTTGTATTTTTAAGTGCTTTTTGTACTGTTTGTCTAGCCATTAATATCTCTCCCATTAATTGTAATCTTTTTCATATCTTTTTTTATAATAGATGTTATTTCATTAATCTTTTTATAATTTTCTTCATTTCTAAAATTTGATTTTGCATATTCAAAAATCACATCTATATTACCAATTATATCATCTGTTAACTTTTTCATCCAATCATGTCTTGGCATTATCCAAACATGAAAATGTCTATTTTCTTTTTCTTCAAAAATGATATTGAACTTATCACATATTTTAACTTCTCTTAATATGATGATAATTTTATTAACCATTTCAAACATTTCATTTCTTTCTGAATCAGTAAACTCATTAAGTTTTTCAATATGTTTTTTAGGTGCAAGTACCATAAATCCTTGTATTGGTAATTCCCAATCTTGCGCTAATGTAAAATTTTCATTTTCATATGCCATTCCACATGGTAATTCAAAATGATGATTTGCAAAAGCACACCCTGGGCAACCATCAAACTCTACTTCTTCATTAAAACAATTTATCATTTTCTCCATATTTTCACCTTTAATTTTCTAAAATATTATTAATACATTTATTCAATTAAATTTTTTTACTTTATATTATATATGCTTGTAACAAGTGGATTTAAAAAATATATAAGTGAATCATCTGATTTATATTCAACAGCATCCCACTCTTTTCTACTATATAAACTAAACCCTTCCATTTTTCCAACTTTGTCTTTCAACTCTTTCCAGTTTTCTACTGCAAAATCTGGAGCTGCTTCCCAATTTAGTCTACTTTCATCAAAGAATCTTATTTTTAAAAACTTTAACTTTCCCCATTTTGTATCTATTGGATTATCTAATAAATAAAATGTACCTTTCTCAGTTTGGTCTATTATTTTTGCAATTTTTTTCAATTCATTATCAAGTTGTTCTTTATGTTCTTCTGAAATTGGAAATATATCTATAAAATCAATAAACTTTATATCTTCAAATTTTTTCATATCTCTTTCTATTCTTTTTTCATTAATATGAATTATTTCTTCTATCATAACCTTCACCTCTTATAACTTAATAATATATTTATAATTACAAATCACATATGATATTTAATATTTTTTTTGTAACTTCCTTTATAAGTTCATCAAACTCTTTATGATTATATACTTCTGGAAAGCACTTATTATCCTTTTCTATATTATTTAATTTACATTGTACTTTAATAATATCTGATTCTACAATTGAAATATTTTTAATTTTTTTACTTTCTTCTATTAATCTATCCATATTTTTAACTTCTACATTTTGTATTGATATCATATTATTATAGTATCTAAAATCATTTTGTTTAATCTTTCTTAAATTATCTTCTGTATAATTATCATATTTTGTATCCTTTGAAATTTTTTTATAGAAATGATCATTAAAAAAATAATCTGTTAGAAGGTGTATATAATATCCCATAATTAAAGAACTATTTTTCATATCATTACTATGTAATTTCAGAAAATACTGATGACCACTTAACTCTTTATTTTTATAGTGTGTATAACTATGAGAATATATAGTTGAAATATCTTTTTTAACATATCCATTATTTATATCAGGCAATATATTCCCTAAAACATACAATTCATAATCTATATTATTATATCCTAATTTACTATTTACTTCATTAGCAACTTTAATATGAGTTTTCCAATTTGGCATATATTAATTCTCCTTGTAATACAACTTTTTTCTTTTAATTTCATATAATAGTAATTAATATATTATTTCACAAACTTATATAGGAGCATTAATATGCTCCTATATATTTGTATATATTAAATAAACATTATAATGTTCTATAATTATTTTTATCTGCTCTTTCATCAACTTCTCTATCATAATTTTCATTTTTGTAGAACCAATCTGTTTTTTTATCTTTAGGATTTTTTTGTTTGTTCTTATCAAATAACAAATCAAATAATACACCAAATGGTATTATTATAGCCACAAAATATATTAATAAGTTTGTATATAAAACTACATCAAAACTACCTTCCATAACTCCTAATATTGTATTAAATAATGCTGGTCCGAAATATAGTAAATATGAAACTAAATATATTAATCCTCCTAGCATTTTTCTTTTTACTATTAATATCATTGATAATAATGTAATAAATAGCAATACTATTTCATAATTCATATTAGGTATACTCATTCCCATATCTATTCCAATTGAGCTAGTGAATGCTGCTACCACTCTTATTAACCAAAACATTGCCATAAACAATATAACTAACCATGTAGAAAGTTTATTCATTATATTTTCCCCTTTCAAATAGAACTATTTCTATTTTTTATCTCTAGTCTTTTAGTTTTTTAAACTATTTCTATTTTACATTAATTTATAATAAAAAGCAATAGTAAAAGGTACACCCAAATAGATGTACCTTTATTATAAATTCTTATTTTATTCATCATCAACAAAATTGAATTCTTCTTTAAATTTTTCTTTGAACATATTAAATACTGTATTAAGAACATCTTGATCATCAACACTTACATATGATTCCATATCATCATCACTATCAGTATCTTCTATTTTCAATATTACTACCTCTCCAGCATCTTCATCTTCTTCTATAGGTAATAATACAACATATTCTTCTCCATCTAATTCTACTAAATCTAAGAATTCAAATTGTACCTCTTTTCCATTTTCATCATTTAATACTATTATATTGTCTAATTCATTTTCCATTTCTGACATATTGTTTACATCTTCACTCATTTATTTTTTCTCCTTTCAAATATATATTAAATTGTATTTTTACAATATTAACAACTTTTTTATTTTCATTAAATGTTTCATTAAAAACATCATATACTAACTCTTAATATATTGCAATATTTATTTCTTATCTTTATTCATATATGTTTCCAATATATATACTGCTGCAATACCATCAACCATTTCTCTTTTTTTATTTTTATTAATATTCATTTCATTCATTGTTTTATGAGCTGCAACTGTAGTTAATCTTTCATCTATTGTAACTATTTCAATTTTATTAAATTTACATTTCAATTTATGAATAAATTTCTCTGTTTTTTCTGCTCTTACTGTTTTTTCTCCACTCATATTTAATGGCATTCCAATTACAATTATTTCTATATTATGATCATTAATGATTTCTTCTAATCTTTTTAAAACTTTTTTATCACTATTATCATGATGTATTGTTTCTAATCTCTGAGCAGTAATTCCTAATGCATCATTTATTGCAATACCTACTCGAGCATCACCATAATCTACACCTAATATTCTCATTTTTATTCATCTAATCCTATATAATTTTTAACCATTTTTTCTAACAATTCATCTCTTTCAACAAGCCTTATTTTACTTCTTGCATCATTATAACTTGTTATATAGGTTGGATCACCTGACAAAATATATCCTACTAGTTGATTTATAGGGTTATATCCTTTCTCAACTAATGCTTGATACACCTCTTTTAAAATTTCCCTAACCTTAACATTTTTGTCTCTTTCAACTTTGAAGTTCATTGTTTCATCAATATTCATAAATATTGCCTCCTTCTTAGATATAATTTATATCACATTCAGCTTTATTAGCATTGTCTATATATTCTTCTAATTTTTTAGTAACTCCATCCATAGATGTTCCTTTATAATATGATGTTATAGCAAAATTTATTTTAGGTAAAACTACTATTTCTTTTTTAGTTTTTTTACTAACAATACCTTCTAAAGATATTTCTAATTTTTCTAACTTATCCTTTATACTTGTAATGAAATTTTCTGCATCTTCTGGTAAAACACCTGAAAAAACTAAAGCAAATTTTGGTCCCATATATCTAACAAATAGATACTCTCTAGAAATGCTATTTTCTACTAATTTACTTACTTCAATTATTACTTCATTACCCAACTTCCTAGATATTTCATTTATTTTTTCTATATTTACTATTCTAAACATACATACTGTTGATATAGTATATCTATCAACAATTTTTTTACCTTCTCCATATAAATACTCTGCTGAATTAAGATTTGTAAATTGATCTTTTCTAACTATATTCTCAACTGTTTTTTGATATTCTATTGTTTTTAATATAGTAACTATATTATCTTTTATAACCTCAATTATTGCTGTGTCTATATTTTCAAAAGCCTGCATAACACCACTTTCTATTAACCAATAACCAATATATACATTATCAATATATAATGGGAAAAACATTGCTGATTTTGCTCTACCAAATTCCATTTTTTGATATGGCAATCTTTCATTTTGATTTTTTACTGTTACATATTTTGGTATAGCTGTCTGTATACTATCTTTAAAAATTTCTTCATTATATAAATTCGTTAATGACTCCCAGTGTTTGTCATCAACATTTGATGCTTTCAATTTATATTCTGCACCATCGAAAACAACTATTGTAGAATATTTCAATATAGAATATTTTTCTATTATTATTTCATTTATTTTATTTAGCTTTTCATCAACAGAATTATATTCTCCAATTGTATCCATAAAATTTTGTAAAACATTTAACCCATTTATTTTTTCATTAATATTATTAAATGTTGCAACTTTTTTATGTATTGACATGTTATATATCATTAAAGTTATTATTATGAATACTAATATAATTATTGTTATTGTTACAATTAGCAAATATCTCACCTCTACAATTCTTTGCTTTTAATATCTTTTTTTCATTTGATCCAATGTATTATTCATATTGTTAGAAAAATTTCCACTTTCATATGAAGTATTTGGTTTATATGCTTGTTTTGATCCTATTAAAGGATACACTAAATTTCCTAACTCATTTAAACTATTTAAAAATTCTTTTGAATATCCTTTTAAAGATATTTTACAATTAACCAGTCCCTCTAAATATCTAGCATATGTTTGCTCTTCAAAAGGTATATTACAATATGTTACTGCTTCTCTATTGAATAACTCTGTCATAAATGACATTGCTGGATCGCTATAAGTAGAAATTCCTCCAATTAAAACTTTTGAAGATAAACTTCTTACTTTTGTTTCTTTATTAATTACTATTCTTAATTTTTCTTGTTTCAAAATATTTTTAGCTTTAAGATCTCTTAAATATGCAGTCAATGGTTGTATTGTTAGGACATCCATACTTTGAACCAAATATATTTCTTGTGATTCTGCAAAATATCCATAATTAGTATTAAAATCACAATCTATTAATACTAATGAATGATTTTGAACTAATGTAGATAATATTTTTTCATAATGATCCATTCCCACATCTTCATCTGGAATAGATGTATATACAGATAAATTTTTATTTACTTTAATTCCTTGTGCAATTCCATTTATCAATTTTGGTATTGCTTCAGAAGATATTTTTCTTAATTCTTCTTCATTGTTTGTATATATATAATATGCATTTCTATTTGTTGTTGCATCTAATATTGCCACATTTATTCCCATTGAAGATAATAATTCTGCTAAATTGTTTACTAAAAAAGATGTTCCATTTTTACTTGTTCCTACAAAAGATACTAATTTTTTATCTTTTGTAAGTAAACTATCTATGTTAGTATTTGCATTATAATCTACATTTTGATTAATCATATCATTAGTTTTTGGTTCATTAAAATTATTAATATTTTCATTATTTACTTCTTGATATTGATTTGTATTAGTATTTCCAGAAATTGTTGCTTCTATGAAGTCATCATCATCTTCTTCTAAATCATCAAATCCTGGCAATATATTGTTTTGAGCATTTGAATTTCCTGTTATACTACTACTTATATCTATAATATCATCATCATCATCTTCTTCTAAGTCATCAAATCCTGGTAATATGTTATTTGTATTTCTTTGTACCACTGGTTGTATAGTTTCTATTTCATCTAATACTGTTTCTAATGTTTCATCTGGTAAAGGATTCTTTCTAGGTCTTCCTCTTCTTTTTGGCTTAGCTGTTAATTCATCTGTTTCATCTGGTAAAGGATTTTTTCTAGGTCTTCCCCTTCTTTTTGGTTCTTCTACTTTTATATCTTTCTCTGGTACATTTATATTTATATCTTCTATATCCTCAAATTCATCTTCTACTATAACAGGCTCTTGTTTTATTTCCTCTGGTACATTAGTTATGTTTTGAGATTTTTTACCTTTTCTTACATTATTCAAATTCACTGCTGATGGAATTACAACTGGTTTTGATAAATTTGGTTTTTTATCCTTAGTATCTAAGAAATCTACTTTAATTCCATCTGCTTTTTTCTCTTTAATTGCTTGAGTTGCTGGAACATAGTTTCCTTTTCCCATTGTTGTCATTATTTGTTGATATTTAGGTGAACCAGCTTCAAGTACAGCTCTCACATTCAATGGTAAAAATCCAGCTATAACTTTCAACTGTATATCTGTGTATTGATTAGCTATTTGTTCAAAACTATCCACAAATTTATTTTCATTTTTACCCAATTTTTTATAATGATTTATTATACTTTGTATTTCTTCTTCACTAACATCATTCTCATTCTCTGTTTTGTAATTAACTTCATCTGCATCAATTTTATAATATAACTTAGCTTCTTTTTTTGTTCTTGGAACTTTTATAAGTTTACAAATTGTATCAATACTTCTATCTTGTCCAAGTATTGCATTATATACACCTATCCCAAAAAGTTTAACTAATAGAGGTTCTGATTTAGCACGTCTATCAGTACAAATTAATATTATTGGTGTATCTTCTCTTGTATTTGTAGTTGCTTCATCAGTAATACTATCTAATCTTTCAAAAATGAACTTATCTATCATATCATAATTGTTATTAGAATATGGTTCTAAATCCTCACTTATAACTATCATATCATATGATTTATCTTTCTGTATTTCTTTTAAAATTGCATTAAAGTAATAAACATTTTTATATGAAATTATTTCTTTATACTCTTTTTGGTATTTTTTAACAATCGATTCCGAAATATTTTCATTACTCACTGCAAATAAAACTTTCATTTGTTTAACCCCTCCAACCTTTAACAACAATTGCAAATATAAGTGGTAATACTTGTGAAATAACAAGTATTGTTATAAATCCTATTATCATCATAAAACCTTTGTCTTTTTCATCAAGTTTACGTATACCTATAACATATTGATATATTGCTCCTAATGCAATTCCTATAAAACAAAAAGGTATACTATATATTCTTAAAACATTTAATATATATGCTGCAAAACCATAACTATCTGAACCATATTCTTCTTTATAGTCTTCTAATTTTTTTTCTGCATTATCTTTCATTTCTACTATTTGTGCTGTTCCTTTTAATTCTTTAATTTCAACCTCTTCTACTGCTGCAGATATTGGTGTTAATACTAATATAACAAAGAAAACTAACATCAAAATACAAATCATTGTTATTATTGCTTTTTTCATAAGGATTTTATCCCCTTTCTAGTAATATATTCATACTATATTATAATACAATACTATACAGAAAATAGCAAGAAATTACAGATATTTTTTGAAAAAATTTACCAATATTTTTTATTCATTTTTATTATTTATATTTAATTATGTTTTAACCTAATAAACAACTCAATAAATCATTAAATTTTACAACAAAAAAATGATCAAACTTATTATAAAATTTAATCATTTTCTATTTTCATATTTACTCACTTTACTTTTACATCTATTTTTTATCTATTTAATAAATACTAATACAATTACTATTATACCTATTAAAACTCTATATATTGCAAATATTTTAAAACTACCTTTTTTAAGATATTCTAGTAAAAATTTTATAACTACTATTCCTACTAAAAAACTAGTTATAACACCTATTAAAAATGGTATATCAAATACAAAATCTTTAAATTTATATAAAGTTGCTCCTAAAACAATTGGTGCTGATAACATAAAAGAATACTTTGCTGCCGATTCTCTTTTTACACCCATTATTCTACCTGTAGTCATTGTTATTCCTGAACGAGATACACCTGGTATAAACGCAAGAGCTTGTGATAACCCTATTATAAAAGTTTGTTTAAAAGTCATTTCTTCATATTTTGTTTCTGATTTCGAGTTTTTATCAACCACATATAAAACTATTCCCATTACAATTAATGCTATACCTATTATTAATGGTTTTGAAAGAATATCCTCTGCAAAATGGTCTAACAAAAAACCTATTGCTCCCCCAGGTATTGTAGCTATAACTATATACCAAAACATTTTACCTTCTACAGTTTTCTCTTTTTTTATTATTTGTTTATATCCACCTATTATAAGTGCTATCCAATCTTTAAAAAAGAATATTGCTATTGCTAATAAAGTTCCAAAGTGTAATGCTACATCAAAAGAATCTGGAATGCTCCAATTAAATACCCAAGGAGTTATTGTTAAATGTGCTGAACTTGAAATTGGTAACAACTCTGTAAAACCTTGAATTACACCTAATACTATTGATTGAAATATTGTCATTTTATTTTCTCCTTTGTATCTATATTCCCATTTCATTAAAAAGATTATACAATGTATCTTTTATGCATTCTGCTGATGTTATTGGAGCCACTTTTCCTGGTAAAGAAAGTGCCCACTCCATATTTAATCCTAATTCTTTAACTGCTTTTTTATCAATTCCTCCTGGATTTGATGCTAAATCAATTAGTAAACATTCTTTTTTGACTTTTATTAAATTATTAGAATTTAATAATACATATGGTATTGTATTAATTATAATATCAAATTTTTCTAAATATTCATCTAGTTCATTTAACCTAACTTCATTATATCCATATGCTTTGATCCAAGCTATATCTGAATTTTTTCTTGCTTCACAATACACTTTTGCTCCCAATCCATTTAGCATTTTTGCAACCATTTTTCCAACTCTACCAAATCCCATTACCAACACTTTGCTTCCATGTATTGTTCTGGGTGTTTTTTCCATAGCAATTTGAATAGCTCCTTCTGCTGTAGATACAGTATTCAAAATAGTAAGTTCTTCTCTTTTCATTATATCTATAACTTTAACATCTATCATTTTGTTTAATACTTCCTCTTTTATTGCTCCTGCAATAAAAGTTTTACCTTTTAATTTTTCAATTAAACTATCTATACTTATTTTTTCTTTAGCAAATGGTGCATTTATATCAATTAAATTACTAGATAATGGAACTGGCCCTATAATTACCTCTGATTTTTCTATAGCTTCATCTATAGAATTACATTTATATATTTTATCATTTTCTTGTAATTCTTTTGATTTCTCTGATCCAAAAGTATATATTTCTACATTATCCTTTGCTAACATATTAGCAAGTTTTATTATACGAAGATCTCCTCCAATTATTGATATTTTATTTACCATATTACCAATTCCTTTCATAATAACATTATTCTCTTTCTCTATCATCTATTTTTATGTTTCTTTCTTGTGGATTATTCATCTTTTTTATATCATTATTACTTAAATTTTGTGCCAGATAGTATGTATCTTCTAAATGTTTTTGTACTTTTTCTTCTTTAGGCGATAATTTTTTCTTTCCTTCAATTTTATAATTATTTTTAGAAGTTCTTACAAATCCCTTAATTGGAATAAACACAGGATCTTCTAATGCTTTTTTTGATAAAGAATCATCTAGTTCTATTGCTAAATTCAAATAATTTATTGCTTTCTCTTTTTCACCTTTTAATATATAAATTCTTGATAAATAAAAATAACTTTTAGCTTCAACTTCTTCTCCTTTTATACTTTCTAAAAAGTATTTTTCTGCTTCTTCTATATCATCAAAAATCAATGCAATCTGACCTAATGAATAATGTGCATTATACAACAATGAATTGATTTGTGCTGCTTTTTCATAACATATTTTCGCATTTTGAAAATCATTTAATTTTGTATATGCTATTGCCATATCATAATATATATCATAATTACCAGTATCATATTTTAATGCATTCATATATACATTAAGTGCTTCTTTGTATTGTTCTTTATCACAAAGTAACCTTCCAAGTAATTCAGAAGCTTTATAATATTCAGGTTTAATTCTTATCAAATTATTTAGCATTTCAATTGCTTCTTCTTTTTTGTTTAATCCTTCTAATAGAAATGCAATTTTATAATATGCATCATAATCTTTTTTATTGATATCAATAACTTTAACATATTCATCTATTGCTTTTCTAATTCCACCTTCTTTTTCATATATTTCAGCTAACATTTTATGTCCTAAATTACTTTTTGGATAATGTGATACTAATACTATAAGAATTTTTTTTGCCAATTTATTATTTTTAAACACTACCAATATTTTACTTATTAAAATATATATAAGTTCTATAAAATTAATTCCTTTATGTTCTAAAAAAACAATTAATCCTGGTATGACAACTGACATAAGATATGTTAATGATCTTATAATATTTCCATAATATCTTCCTGTTAATAATTCAATAAAAGCTACTGTTATTCCAAGTGCTTGCATACACAATAAAACTACATAATTTGAATCATTATCTTTTATCATTTTGAAAAATGTATAAACAAATAATGAAAACGCTAATAAATTAAAAAGCATTCTTTCTATTAACATACTTATATTCCTTTCTAATATATTACAAATTTATTTTTATAATTAAGTAAATTTGTTATTATATTTTTTTGTTATCTATATAATATTTATTTAAGAAATTTTTCACTATAGTTATCTATACTTTTTTGTATAATTTTTTCTGCTGTTGCTCTTCCTGAAATTTTTTCTACCATAGTTTGTTTAGATTCTAATTGCTTATACACTTCAAAGAAATGCATTATTTCTGATGATATATGATTTGGTATTTCTGATATATCTTTATACATATTTAAATATGGATCTTGTTTTGATATAGCTATTATTTTTTCATCACATTCATCTCCATCTGTCATTTTAATTACTCCAATTGGATAACATTCCACTAAAGTCATAGCAAGTATATTTTCCTGACATAAAACCAATACATCAAGTGGATCATCATCCTCCGCATATGTTCTTGGAATAAATCCATAATTTGCTGGATAATGTGTTGCTGTATATAATACTCTATCAAGTTTTAGCATACCTGTTTCTTTATCTAATTCATATTTATTTTTACAACCTTTAGTTATTTCAATAACTGCTACAAATTCTTCTTTACTAATTCTCTCTTTTTTTATATCATGCCATATGTTCATTTACATTTTTTTCCTTTCGTATTTTTTGTTTTTATTTGTATATTTATATTATTTTATTTCAAATTTCAAAAAAAGTCTATAGTAACTGGATATTTTTTAATTTTATTAATAATTTTTTGGTTAATGAGAAAAATAATATAGACTGATTATTTATATGTATATATTATACATTTTTACACTATTTTATTAAGGTGGTACTAATGAATCAAATTATTTTTAATAGTTATAAAGATAATTTAAAAAATGATATGAAAAATATAGATCCAATAAAATATAGACACAAACACAAATTTTTCTTCAAAATATTATTCATATTATCTATATTTCTTTTTTTATTTTTATTATTTTTTTATTCTTTTTATAGATATAACCTAAACAGAGAAGCTTCTTTATCAAATAAATTAAAAGATACTTTTAAGATAACAACATTATATGGTAGTAGTTATACTGCTTCAAAGATTAATAATAACAATCTTTCTGATAATTCTATAATAGGTATTATTAAAATAGAAAAACTAAATATAGAATATCCCATTTTCAACAGTTTCTCAGATGAATTATTAAAAATAGCTCCCTGTAAATTTCATGGACCTCTTCCTAACCAAATAGGTAATTTATGCATTGCAGGACATAATTATGATAATAACAAATTTTTTAGTAAAATTCATACTTTATCCAAAGATGATGTAATATTAATTACTGATCTAAATAATAAAACATTAAAATATTACATCTATGAAATATCTGAGGTGTCTACTTCAAATATTTCCCCAATAAATCAATTAACTAATGGAGAAAAAGAGATAACCTTAATTACATGTAATAATAAAACAGATACAAGACTTATTATTAAAGCCCTAAATAAATAATAAAACAAATAAGAACAGGATTTAATCCTGTTCCATAATTTTTATTTATATTTATATTTTTATTTTATACTTTATAATCATTAACTTTCTTATAAGCATATATTGCTGAAACTCCACATACTGTGATTAATATGAAGATAAAAGTATAATCTTCTATACCTGTTTTTGGTAAGTTTGTAGTATTATATGAACTATTTGTAGTATTATTTGTAGTTAGTATATTATTAGGTGCTGTAGCATTGTTAACTGCTGTATTATTGTCTGTATTAGTTGTTGTAGTTGTATTATTATCTGTTGGTCCAATTACTACTATATCATTATCAGCAAATACTTGCATTCCAAAACTTAGCATTACTAAGAATATTACTATTGCCATTATTATTTTATTTTTCTTTAAATTTTTCATATGAATTCTCCTACCTTTTTTTAATCTCTTGTTATTATTATGTTTATTCTATAAATATTTATACAATATTTTATATATATTTGCAAGACTTTTTTATTTTTTTCTACAAATATTTTATAATTGTAATGTTTTTGTAATATTTTTGTAATATTACACATTAAATCTAAATAATACAACATCTCCATCTTGCATTATATATTCTTTTCCTTCTAATCTAACTAACCCTTTTTCTTTAGCATTATTTATAGATCCTTCTCTTATTAAATCATTATATGATACTACCTCTGCCCTAATAAATCCTCTTTGTATATCTGTATGAATTTTTCCTGCAGCTTCTGGAGCTTTAGTACCTTTTTTGATTGTCCAAGCTCTAACTTCTGGTTCCCCTGCTGTTAAAAAAGACATTAATCCTAATAAATTATAACTACTTTTAACAACTTTATCTAATCCAGATTCTTGTAGCCCTAATGCTTCAAGCATTTCTTTTTTATCATTTTCTTCTAATAAAGACAATTCTTCTTCTATTTTAACACATAAAAGAATTACCTCTGCATTCTCTTCACTAGCTTGTTTTCTTACTTCATTAATGAATTCATCATTTTGATTATCTTGCAATTGTTCTTCTGATACATTTGCTACATATAATATTGGTTTTAATGAAAGTAGACAACTATCTTTAATTATTTCTTCTTCCTCTTTATTTAAATCTATTGTTCTTGCAGATTTTCCTTCTTCTAATACTGCCTTTATTTTTTCAAAAGTATCTAGTTCAAATTGGTATTTTTTTTCTGCTCTAAGCATTTTTCTAGTTTTTTCTATTCTTTTATCTACTGTATCAATATCAGCAAATATTAATTCTAAATTTATTGTCTCAATATCTCTTACTGGTGATATTGATCCATCTACATGTACAACATTTGGGTTTTCAAAACATCTAACTACATGTACTATACTATCTACTTCACGTATATGAGATAAAAATTTATTACCTAATCCTTCACCTTTACTTGCACCTTTTACTAGACCAGCAATATCCACAAATTCAATTATTGCATGTGTTGTTTTTTGTGGGTTATACATTTTTGTAAGTTCATCTAATCTTTCATCTGGAACTGGTACTATCCCTATATTAGGTTCAATTGTACAAAATGGATAATTTGCACATTCAGCTCCAGCATTTGTTATAGCATTAAACATTGTACTTTTACCTACATTAGGAAGTCCAACTATACCTAATTTCATTATCTATTTCCCCTTTATTTTTCAATTATTAAAATATTTGTATAGTATATATTCATATTTTAATTTTGTCAATTACACTTAATTATACATATATACATTTAACTATTTACTCATAAAAAAACAATAGAAATCTAAATTTAGATTTCTATTGTTTTAAACTATAATTCTTTTAAACTTAAGTAAGTTCAAATTTTGTATTGTCTCTAACTATTCCTTGCAATAGTTTACATGATGAATAATTATCTGTTAAAAATATCTCATACAATATTCTATCAAATATATAATTACATATGTCTGATAATTCTCTTGCACCTTTCCCCCTCTTAACAGCTTCTTTAGCCACTTCTTCATATATTTTTGAAGAAAATTCTAAAGTTATTTTCCTTTCTCCTAATTCCCTTTCATATTTTTTAAATATTGAGAATTCAGAGCTTTTAAGTATAGAAACAAGATCTTCTAATTTTAGATCATTCATTTCAACTATTGTATTTATTCTTCCTGCAAATTCTCGGGTAAATCCGAAATTGATTAAATCTTCTTTTGTGTAGTCACTAATTACACCCTCTTCTGTTTCTGCTTTAAAACCAATTTCTTTTTTTCCTATTCTTTTCATACGAATAGAATTTAACCCTTCACATGCTCCCATGAAAATAATAATCAGATTTGAAGTATCAAATACTTCTCCATTTGATAAAGGTATTTCTTTACCCTCTATCAGTTTCAACATAGACTGGAGAACACCTTTACCACTTACATCTCTCCCGCCT
>JGI994J12354_10001189_pt1 | contig 26430 bp, 28 predicted proteins | sample IntmicLarv3ML3BL_FD_12354 | JGI IMG/M metagenome (IMG submission 12354)
AGGGTACACGTCCGGATGTGGTTATACTTGACCCGCCGCGCAAGGGGTGCGATGCGGCGGTGGTTTCCGCTGTTGCCGGTATGTCCCCCGCGAAGGTGGTTTATATATCCTGTGACCCTGCTACGCTTGCGCGGGATTTGGCACGGTTTGCCGAATGTGGATACTGCGTGCGCGAGGTTACACCAGTGGATATGTTCCCGCGGACAAGTCATGTCGAGACTGTAGTATTATTGTCCAAACTAAAATCAACCACATCTATTGAGGTTAAAATTGACCTTGATGAAATGGACTTGTCAAAGGCAGAAAGCAAGGCAACCTATGATGAAATCAAGCAGTATGTACTTGACAAATTCGGTTTTAAGGTGTCACAGCTCTATATCGCACAGGTGAAGCGCAAGCATGGAATTATTGAACGAGACAACTATAATGTCGGTGATGGAAAGTCAAAAGTGCCACAAGTGCCAGCCGATAAGGAAAAAGCGATTGTGGAAGCATTGAGATATTTTAAGATGATATGATGTTTTCGATTATGGTTATGCGGTAAATAACACCAAAAAACTAAATAAATCCATTCACAGCAAGGCCGAGAGAATAAAAACTCCCGGTCTTTTTTATATCCGAAAACAAGAAAGGACAGTTAGCTTGCTTAGGCAATATTGGCCAACACGAGTTTCTTGTTAGAATTTATGACAAAGGAGGATTCAAATGAAACAAGGCGTTTTGATTTGTAATCAAGAAACCGGTCGCATGGGCAACTGATGTATAAGGTGATTTATGAAACCTTCATCACGCCCGACAGCTTGACGCATATTGAACTGTTATACCGGCTTGATATCTCGTCCCGGCACTATCACCGTATTCGCCAGCAGGCAATCAATATTCTTTCAATTCGTTTGTGGGCAGCTCCGGCAAAAGAGCTTGACGCTTGGCTTGAGATATTGACCTTGCTTGAGGCTCTGTAAAAAATGCAAAAACCCGGCACGATTTTTCATTCGTGCCGGGGCTTTCTCTTGTGATTATCGTGTTTGTTTTTTTCGCTCGTTAAGCATTTCGACAAGGTGTACTACCGTGGTACAAGGATTGCTGTCCCGATGAATCAAATGTGTGTTATTATTCGTGTGCAGTGCAATCAAATCCAATGCCCGTTCAATCGCTTGCGGCTGAGAACTGAGCAGTCTGTCATAATAATCTTTTGACTTGCCGTAGCCTTTGAGCACACCATCGGTGTCCAGCTTTTTGATGATTGCATCGCAGTCAGAGAGCGGACCGCGCTGTTCGATGAAGTGTAGAAGGAACCACAGCTCGAATGCTGGATTGGAAAAGGCAATATGGAAACTATGCTTAGCCGCAAGATTTTCTGCTTTTTGCAAATCATCATTCGTATTGCTGTCTCTGTCAAAGACGCACCATATCTCGTCTCCGTCTGCTGCACTGAAAGCCTTTTGTTTTATCTGGTCTTTAGCGTGTGAAACAAGATGTATGGCAGCCTTATGTTGTGATGAAATCGGGCGGATATCAATCGTGCTGTATCGTGTTTGGAAGCGCTTGAAATAGTTGACTTCTGTTTCTTTTCCCTCGCAAACGATATAGACAATCGACCTGCGTTTGCGAATATTCGGGGTGCGTTCCTGTTCTCTTATTCCTCCAGCCACTTTGCATCACCTCCGAAAAACGGAATAGCCCCATAGCGGCCTTCGAGATATCTTTTCTGAATGTTTTCATCTTTTCTGGCTGAAAAGTCCCACAAGGAGAACAATTCTGTCGCCAGCGATTGAGGATCTTTGTCGGTAAACCAAATTTGATCCCTTCGCAGCAAAGATAGATCAAGCAAGAGGGCATCGTGTGTGGTGAAAATCAACTGAGCTTTATTGATATTGATTTCCGGATTCTGAACCATTTCGACTAAACGGCGGGTCAGCAGCGGATGCAGGCTTGCCTCGATTTCATCGACAAGCATAACGCCGCCTTTTTCCAAAGATTGAATCCACGGACCGATACGGGCAAAGAACCGCTGTGTACCACGCGACTCTTGTTTGAGCGGCAAGGGAAATTTCTTTACACCGCTATCGTCTTCAGTTTTATGGACCATAAGAACGATATCGTTCTCGCTTTGCATGGTATCCTTATCCGTTACACCCACACCTGCAATGCCAAGGTCAGCCAGTAAAAGCTCTTTCAGCACTCTTTTTTTGAGTGGACTGGCATCCTTTACCGCTTTGATTGTTACCTCTGGCATATTGTGATCGTCATATGGCAGCAACCTCTCGGTAAACCACTTGTAAGCCAGCTCGGTCTGCGGCGAGTTCCACTCATTCGAGGAAACAAGATAAAGCTTATTAGCAGGGGTGCGCCCCGCCAATATTGTCTGCTCCTTCTCATTCTCCCTAAACTCGTATGTGTCCTCATTACGCGAAAAGATCAATGCCTCACGGCCTTTGGGCCAGTGATACAGGGTCTCGGTTAATATCTTCTTTGCATTGTAAGAAAACCCGTAAGCGTATTTGATACCGTCATAATAAAATATGATTTCAAATTCTGTCGGAAGTGTTCCGGCATCGTTTATGAATGCAAACGGATCATATGGCAGTTTTTTATCCTTCAGCAGCTGGGCGCTGCTTCCGGTAATCATGTCCTGCATTGTTTGCATAGCAAGCAGAATGTTGCTCTTGCCGGATGAGTTCGCGCCATAAATTGCGGCAACCGGTAAGAGTCTCTTTTTTGAATCGACAACAAACAAATCACTCTCATGGCCGGTATCTTTGCCGGCAAGCATACTCAATGTGGCTTTGCTTTTAAGCGATCTGTAATTTGTTGCGCTGAATTGTACAAGCATTTTCATCAACTCCTTCGCATCTATTATACCATAAAAAACGAGTTTGTAAACATTTATTTTCAAATTTTGTGGGAAATTCGTAAAAACAAGGTATAAAATATTGCAATTCGGTAATTACAATAAATTAAACAAGGTAGAATGTCGCAGAAATTGGCACAAAATTGGCAAGTATACCGCCGATGACATGCAAATGAAAATGTGGTAATCTTATATCGTCCAGAACTGGGCATGAAGCAAAAAGCTGTTGCAAACATCACTATTCAGAGTGACTTGCAGCAGCTTTTTTGTTTCAAATATTTTTTAGGAGGTTATCCCAAATGACACAAGCAAAATCCCTCAAGACGCGCCTGACGAAAGCGCATTGTCATTATACAGCGCATCACAATTTGAAGCGCCTGATATGCCTTATTCAACGGTCACAGCTTCAGACGGAAGTCAGTGGTATCAAACGGCGACCGGCGAGGGCATGGGTGCATTCTACTCTACTCCCGAATTTACGGGCGACGTTTCAGAAGCTGCACAGGTGGCGGCTACCTTCCCCGGCGCGGCCGAAGGCACAACCCTGCGTTCTGTTGATGAAGGTATTATTGAAGCCAATTCTCCGGACGGCGGAAACAGCATGTGGTATCCGCAACCGATGCAGGCGACAGAGTCCGGCTTTACAACGTGGGCGCATGGCCGGAGCAGTCGTGGATTTTTACTGTGCCGAGGATATTATCATTAACGGCGATGTAAAAGTCAAAAAAGACACACTTGTAAGCACGGTTACGACCACGAAAAACGGCGGCGATACCGGGTTACTCTATCCCGGACAGTATTATTATATTGAACGGGTCGCGCCATATGGCATGGTCGGCAATGCGGAAAAGCACTATGTAGAAATCGTGTATGCAGGACAAACACCTATTCTGAGTTTGACTGTGCCGGATATGAACTGGACACGTCTGATTATCCGTTTGAAATCACAGAGGACGGACAGATTGTCAAAGCAGAAATGACCAACAGACCGCTTGATATTCCCAAAACAGGTGATAACAGCAACATGGTATTGTGGCTTGCGCTTATGGCTGTTTCGGCAGGCGGATTGATTGTAACCACAACGGTCTTTAAAAAGCGCCGCAACCAAAACTAATATTCTGATGCGGCGAGCCTCCTGTTTTCGCAGGAGGCTCTTCCGTATCACTGTAAGGAGGATTTGTAAAATGAAAAAAGCAATTGTACTCTTGGCTATCATACTCGTACTGGTATGCACCTGTGCGACAGTTCCGGTTCTGGCAGCAAGCTCTGCCCGGGATACCACTTCAAGTGAAGGGGTGTCCTACGCGGGAAATCCGGATATCGAAGCTTACGAAAAGAACACGACATCTGAAAAATCGGAAAGCGGTTTGGTAGGAGGCATTCCTATTGCGCACCTGCTCCTGTTTGGCGGCGGCTTAGTTCTTTGCATTGGAGGACTTGTAGGTATAAAAATATTCAATGGCAGACACAAAAACCGTTCTTATAATGAAGATGAATAGTCTCTGCCAAACCGAGGTATATATGCGTGCCATCTACTGCGTGTAGATATTTAAAACATATTTAATAAAAATCCACAAAACACTTGACAAGCATCGAAATCTGTGTTACTATACTTATGCAGAGGCTTGCGCTCAGGCTTTCGATCCGAACGACGACGTCCGTTCGGCTGACATGTTCAAAAGAACATGAAATCGTCACGGATTTAGCGCACTGAGCGATCCACACGGCGCAAGCTCTACTTTAATAACCTACGGCCGAAGGCCGCAATAACTTACAGAGTCATTTACTGGTAAGACACCAATAACCAGTTACTGACTTTGTTTTGTTTTTTTGCGGACCTTCGGCTTTTCATTTGGAGGAAAATTCATGAAGAAAAAAAGAAAGGGAAATCAAAAACGCCCTGACAATATTCGCTGTCCCTATTGCGGAAGTCGTGCTATTTTGCGTAGCGCAAACGGCATTTACAAGGAAAATTCCAAAGACGTCCAACTTTATGTTTGCGCAAATTACCCGAAATGCGACGCCTATGTACGTGTGCATCAAGGAACGGTCATTCCGGTCGGCAGCTTAGCGGATCAAAAGCTCAGAGCGCTGCGAAAAACTGCGCACGACCACTTCAACAAGCTTTATCTGACTGGGATCATGAGTAAGGATGAGGCATATGCGTGGCTGGCGGGTATTCTTCAATCTCCGCGGTCACAGGCTCATATCGGATATTTGAGCGAATATTATTGCCAACAAGTTATTGACGAAAGTCAGCGCTTGCTTTCGGTAAAAAAAAACAAAAATAGCGCTTATGTTTTTTATAAGAGAGGAGAGCGTTTTTATGATTGTTGCTTATCAAGAACTGGTTGAAAACAATATGGGTTTAGTAGCTGATGTCATAAAACGCTATGTTGAAAACCCGAATCGAATCAGCGGATATACATATCAGGATCTGTATCAAATCGGATGTGTGGGTCTTTGCAAAGCGGCGAAGAGTTATGTTCCGAGCAAAGCTCGCTTTTCGACCTTTTTCCAGCGACAAAAACAATCTGCAGAGCACTTACATTTACAAGCCCCCAACCACGATCATTAACCCAAACCGGCCTACCATTCATAATCGGCAACACTTTATGATCCAACGGGTGCATTACTGTTGTCTGAATGTCTTCTCCCAATAGATAAGCGCATGTGCAACCGAGTATCTCTGCCATCTGCTGCAACTTGTCGAGACTTATAGGTCGGGTTCCCAATTCCCATGTGTTTACTGACTGATGGGATATTTGCATTTTTTCCGACAATTCAAGTTGAGATAATCCGGCATTTAACCGTGCTGCTTTGATTCTTAAATTCATAAAATGGTCCTTCCATTCGTTTTATTTGAAAAAATGTGCCTTCAACATAGTATAACATACAAAATGAAAATGCGAAACAACGGATATTTTCGCGTATAGGCAAAATTATTGTCCTTTCCGGCTTTGTATGATATAATGATTCGTATCCAACTTGAAGAACAGGAGAACAATTTATATGCCTGAATACTCTTCAATTTTAGAAGATATTGAATGACAACTCAAAATTGCATACTGTGTCTGCGCTTTTGAGTTGGTTGCATAATAAATTGCTTTTTGATAAAACAAAAACGCTTGACTTTTCGGATACCACAGAAGTTGTGAGATAATTGGAGGAAATATATATGTCTGAAGAAAGAGAGAAAAAACTTCAAATCCGTAATAGTACGGTTGATTTTTTGGTGTTCACCTCTCAAAAAGGCGGTGATGCCATTGAGGTGCGTGTGCAGGACGGAAATGTCTGGCTCACACAGGACGGCATGGCAACGCTGTATTCTATTGAAAGAAGCGTTGTGACCAAACATATCGGAAACATCTATAAGAGCGGCGAATTGGCTGAAGATTCAACTCGTGCATTTTTTGCACAAGTTGCCGACAACGGCAAAACATATCGCTATAAATTTTATTCTCTGGAGGCCATCATCGCTGTAGGATACCGGGCAAACTCCGAACGTGCCATCCAGTTCCGGCAGTGGGCGACCAGTGTTCTGTCAGCGTTTGCCAAGCAAGGTTATGTTTTGGACAAGAATCGTCTGATTAACGGACAGATATTTGATGAAGACTATTTCGACCATTTGATTGCGGAAATTCAGGAGATCCGTGCCAGTGAGCGTAGATTTTATCAGAAGATTACCGATATATATGTCACAGCTGTTGACTACACAACCGAGAGCAAGACAACAAAGGACTTCTTTGCGACCGTGCAAAATAAAGTTCATTATGCCGTTCACGGAAATACGGCAGCTGAGTTGATTGTCGGGCGAGCTGATCACAAAAAAGAGAACATGGGACTTACCTCATGGAGAAATGCGCCCACTGGTAAAATCGTCAAATCCGATGTTTCCATTGCGAAGAATTATCTTCAAAAGAAAGAAATGCTGGAGCTAAACGAGATTGTGGAGATGTATCTTGATTATGCCAGCCGTCAGGCAAGGCGCAGAATACCGATGACAATGGCAGATTGGGCCGAAAAACTGGATGCGTTTTTGAAATTCAATGACGCTGAGATATTACAGGACAAAGGCAAGGTTACAGCTGAAATTGCCAAAGCTTTTGCTGAGAGCGAATTCGAGCAATACAGGGTTTTGCAGGACGGTACATATAAAAGTGATTTCGACAGGCTATGTGAAGAAATGGTAAAAGAGCAAAAGGAATAGCCTATGGATGAAAAATTTAATGAACAGCGAACACTTCTGAGTATGACAACAGTATACGATGCTCTGGTTGAAAAAGGATATGATCCGGTTACTCAGATTGCCGGCTACATCCTATCAGAAGACCCTACTTATATCACTACACACAACAATGCTCGTAGCCTGATTCGTAAAATTGACCGCGATACGCTCTTGCGAATACTGGTGAAATCATATTTGGAAAATTAACTTCTCTGCCGGGTTCTACTCCGAATAATCAAAAAATACTTGATATTTTTTCTGCTCCGTGATATAATTTACGCATAAAGTTTCCTTAGTTTGATTACAAACACAGTATCAGAGTTTACAAAGCGTCCAGAGGCAATTGCGCCTTTGGGCGCTTTTTTTGTTTTTCTGCTCCTTTTTTATAAGAGCACATAACCCAAGCCGACCGATGTCAAGTGCATCGACGCTTTGTACCATGACATCGGCAAGCTTTTCTTTCCGCCTTTTGTGCTCATCAGCAGTGCAACAGAGGAGGAAAACAACAGAGTTGCGATGCTTCGCTCTCACACGAAAGACGGACATGACCAAATCAAAAAACACGGCAAATCCTGTTTTGGAAAAAACAAGCAGTACATACAACAGGTGGTTGCGGACATTGTTCTGTATCACCATGAGCAATATGACGGCAGAGGTGAACCGTGCGGCCTTTCCGGTGAGAATATTCCGTTAGCGGCGGGATTGTGTGCGTTTGCCGATAAGTTGGACAATCTTTTCGAGACCTTTGTTATCAAATGCGGGAACGAATTTGGGGATGTTGCAAAAATGATCGAATCGCAAAGCGGATGCTGTTATTCCCCGAAATTGATTGAATGGTTTGACGCGGCAAAGGACGAATTGAAAGCATTTTATGCGGTACAATACGAAAAGACCGGTTGCCTGCATTGTTCCTAAAAAGCTTTGATTCAGCAGCTAAAATAATTAAGTAGCCGCACTATTAAGGAGTCAACATGAGAAAACCAAACACAAAAAAGATACTGGCTGCTGTTTCGGCAAGTATTTTAATAACGGCTCTGTTGATGGGCGGTGCTTATGCGGTGTCGGCATTTTCCCCGATAGTAAGCACCGGCACCGAAACGGAAACCTCCCGTGCCTTGCTTCATGAGGATTACAGAACAGGTGGCAGCCAAGCAGTATATGTGGAAAATACCGGTGAAAACGATATTTTTATTCGTGTACAATTCAAAGAATTTCTGCAAATCGGAAACAACATCCTTGTGGGAGAGGATTCAAAAGAACCGTCCACGTGGTCTGTGCATACCTTCGCCGGAGCTGATATAGCCGACTGCGGCTGTCCATGTTGTTTTTGTGGGCATCTTATTATCTTCTGCTGTTCTGCACACCACAGTCGGTAAAGGCGAAAAGTCTTTCCGGCTGTTTTTTCATCTAAAAAATTAAGGAGCAGAAAAATGAAAATTTACGATTACGCACGACACTAACTATTCGGCATATCAAATAATCTCTGTCAGGTGCTTTTTTCAAGTAAAAAAGGCATCCGATGCTTTTTCGTTGCGTAAAATTATAAAATACAGCTAATCCGGGCGTAAAAACCGTTGCAAAAAGACGGCTTTTGCGCCCTCATTCATTTCCGCACAAAGTAAAAAAATAAGGGAGGTGAAAGGGGAATTTCGGATTAGCAAGTAGATTGTTTAAGACAGCACTCTCCCTTCCTCTCTATCGGAAGAATGGTGCTGTTTTATGGCATATAGAGTTATAAGGATTAGAGGCCCTCCGATTTTTCGGTTTTTCCAAATCGAAAAATTGAAATTCGGAGGAATCCTCATGGATAATCGAGATGAACTTAAAGGCCGATTTACTGTATATATGGAAAAGATTGTATTATATGCTCGAATCGACTATCTCAATAAGTTATCATATCGCAAAATGGAAATTTCAACAGAATCCGTCCCGGAAACAGTTGATTACAGCACTCCGCAAATGGACATCTTCACGGAGAGCTTTGATTTTCACGAGGAACGGATTGAGGAGGCTTTTACACAACTATCCCTTTTGCGACAGCGAATCCTAATCTACATGTTTGTAGATGATCTTCCCATCTCGGAGATTGCCGAAAGGTTGAATTGCTCCGCAAACTATGTTTGCCTGCAAAAACACAGAGCGATCAAACAGCTTCGCAGTCTTCTTATGAAGGGTGGTGAACAACACGGAAACTGAGTTTTCCAAATTATTGAGCAGAGCCATCGCGGGTAATACAAAAGCGATGGAGTGGATTTTAGAAATGTATGCGCCTCTAATCAACCGGCACAGCTATATCGACAGTCGGTTGGATGAGGATTTAAGGCAATACATAATCGTGCAAGCGATAATCAAAATCCGAAAGTTCAAAATCTAATTGCAAAATCGGGCGGTCTTTTCGGAGGCCGTCCGATGATTTATTTAAAATATTTTTATGAGGTGAAATATTCCGTGAAAATCATCTAGTCTTACTTCTTGAAGGCATCCGAAAATCCTTTCCGTTCCTTGACAAGTTCATACCTGAACTCAGTACATCCCTTGCACAGAGAGCGACTGCGCCACAGTAATAAACGGAGGTGGTTCCTCCGTCCGCCACGACATGTGTAAGACCGGTACTTCTGTCCAGCTACAGTCCGAGCGTTGAAGCGATGCTGTGCGCATCGTGAGCCGTCGCAGGCAATAGGGGCAGTCCGCGGAGATCCCGGGGAGGGTGAAATTCCCATGACCTGCCGCCGCAGGTGCTGAGTGAAGGATATATATTATATAGAAAGACTAACTAAAAAGTCATGTCTATTATGGCTTTTTGTGCTTTTGATGTTTAAGAGAGTAAAGGAGGGTGTATATGCAAACATATGAAAGGCAATGCGATAATCAAGAAAAGGCTGTTTTACATACAGAAATAGATAGATTAGCTGAACTTCTTGCGAATCTCATAGAAAAATATGCCGATAAAATAGACTTAGATACGCTTCCAGAAACACCAAAGCCAATGGATGATACATTTACTTGATTTGACTACTTGCATTTAATTGATTTTTGCGATATAATTACGTGTAAACAATGTCCAAACTTCTAAATGGGGTAAATGTAATGGCAGATAAAAAAATCAAAGTGTATATGTACATAAGGGTATCAACTTCTATGCAGATAGACGGTTTTTCTCTTGATGCCCAAAAAGAGAGAATAAGAAAATATGCGGATGCTTTTAACTATGAAATTGCTGGCGAGTATGAAGATGCCGGAAAATCGGGAAAATCCATTGAGGGCAGAGCCGAGTTTAAGAATATGCTTGAAGACATCAATTCTAATAAAGATGGTGTATCTTATGTGCTGGTCTTTAAGCTCTCGCGCTTTGGCAGAAATGCGGCAGATATTCTTAGCAGTTTGCAATTTATGCAGGACAACAACGTAAACCTGATTTGCGTTGAAGATGGAATAGACAGTTCAAAAGATTCCGGAAAGCTCGTCATTACAATTTTGTCTGCTGTGTCCGAAATTGAGCGTGAAAACATTTTAGTCCAAACTATGGAGGGTAGGCGACAAAAGGCGCGTGAGGGCAAATGGAACGGTGGTTTTGCCCCTTATGGCTATAAGTTAGTAAAAGGTGAAGAAAAAGGCGGTGGCAAACTTATTATCGAAGAAGCTGAGGCAGAAGTTGTCCGCATTATCTTCAATAAATATGCCAACACAGAAATGGGCGCGAATGGTATCGCCAAATATCTTCAACAACAAGGAATTAAAAAGATTGCAAGGCAGAATGGAAAAAGTCCTTACTTTTCCGCACATCTAATTAGACAGATTTTGGATAACCATGTTTATTGCGGTAAAATATCGTATGGCCGCAGAAAAAACGAAAAAGTAGCAGGAACAAGAGGACAATACCATATTGTGAAACAAGATAGTTTCATGCTATCTGACGGTATACATGAGCCAATCGTTGATATAGATTTATGGGAAAAAACACAAGATAAACGACTATCGCAAGGACAGAAGTATGAGCATGTCAATAAAGGCAAGGACACGAAAATTCATCTATTGTCCGGTTTGTTGCTATGTCCAATCTGTGGGGCTGGTATGTATGGCAACAAGTCAATAAAAAAGAAATCAAACGGCGAACATTACAAGGATTATTTCTATTACAGTTGCAAGCATAGGTCATTGGCGAGAGGTCATAAATGCACTTATAACAAACAACTTCAAGAAGAAAAGTTGGACGCTGCTATAGCAGAAGTCATTGCTAAGCTGGTTAGCAATCCTAAATTTGCAAATATGATGCAGCAAAAAATCAATATCAAAACCGACACTGGTGAGGTTGAAAAAGAAATAGCCAATTTGCAAAAACAGTTGGGGCAGTATATCGGAACGAAGCGTAGCCTTGAAAAACAGATGGACGATTTGAACACAGAGGATAGGCACTATGCAAGAAAGCTATCCGATTTGCAAGACAGATTAGATAAGCAGTATGATTACATTGATGATGTTGAAAAAGTTCTAAAAGAGTGCAAAGACAGAAAGAAAGCTATTGAGGCTGAAAAACTCACTGGCGATAATGTTTATAAGACGCTCATCTATTTCGATAAACTATATGAGGTCATGGACACCGCCGATAAACGCGCTTTGCTATCAGCATTGATAAAAGAAATCCATGTATATGAGGAAGCAAAGCCAACCGGACAGTGGCTAAAGTCCATTGTTTTCAAACTTCCCATCATTACAGAAGATATGGCGATTGGTTTGGACAACGATATACACGTTGAGTGTGTCGTGTTGATGACACGCGAGTCAAATTAATGTTTGGAGGAAAAAGTGATGGAGGTTAGTAGTCAGAGAAAACCTTATAATGAGAAGCTTGTCGGCTATTGACGCGCCGGAGGCTTATGCTGTTGTTGACGGCAACCGTGATTATTTGCGGAAATGGCTGCCTTGGGTTGACGGAACGGATTCGCCCGCAGTCCTTGAAAATGTTTGTGCAACATGGGAACGGCAGTCGGCTGAGGGCAGTGATATTGTGTCCGGTATATTTAAGGATGGCAAATATGTTGGCAGCATTGGGCTTCACGACATTGACTCGGAAAACAAAACCGCAATAATCGGTTATTGGCTGGCAGAAAAGCATCAGGGGCATGGAATTATAACCGACTGTGTTCGCGCATTGATAAGCTATGCTTTTGAGGTGTTGAAAATTGACAAAATCAGTATTCATTGTGCTGTGGATAATTTCAAAAGCAGGGCTGTTCCGGAACGGTTGGGTTTTCAAGAATCCAGAATATTAAAAGACGGCGAAAATTTATATGGTATTATGCATGATATGGTTATATACACGAAGGTAATGTGATGCAGGGGTTGTAAAAGAGGAGGGTAGCTCTATGACCGAAGAAGAAATTCTCCGCCGTCGGATGCATGGGTTATATCTGTCGAGGCAGTGTGACGACCTTGTGGCTTTGGCACATGAATTATTGGGGCTTCATTGCTGGTTTCACCGCAATGTGGTGTTTTCGGCGCTCATTCGCGGTGCGGATTTGCATGGTTGGAAAACGGCGCTGACCAAAACATGGGTTCACCACGCGCTCCATGGTGTTGCTTTTGAGGATTTATCAGACTTGCTTGCGATTCGTGCTTGCAGCACGGCTTTGAGTGATTTTGAGCTTGATGTATTGCGTTGTATGGAGGACGGTGTGTTTTCACGCACCGAATTCAGGAGATTGTTTGCGGGGCAGTATGACGGGCTTTTTATCGAAAGGGCTTTCAGCTCATGGGGCGGCGTGTTTGTGGGATTGGCGCAAAAGGGGCTTGTTGCTTTTAGAGATATGACCAGCCGCGACTTTGATTTAATCAGCGCAGAGCCTACGCGAACAAAAGATGAGGTACTGCCCGAATTGCTTCACCGTTATTTTGCCGTTTATGGTCCGGCAACGCTTACTGATGCGGCTTGGTTTTTGGGGCTTTGTAAGGAGGATGCAAAAAAGCTGCATACCATGCAGCTCGATGACTTAAACCGCTTTGAGCATAACAAAAAGATATATTACTACATTGATAATAACAACATTGCTGATATTCCGGAAATCACCTTACTGTCCGGGTTTGACCCTCTTATTGTGTCATATATCGACAGAAGCGCCGTTATGCCGCTTGAATACAAGAGCAGGGTTGTGATGAAATCCGGTATTTGTTTGCCCACAATCGCTGTAAACGGGCGTGTTGCGGGTATATGGAATATTAAAAAGAATGAGCCTACACTTGAGTTATTTAGTAATCAACCTAAGCGCATAGAAAATGCTGCTTTTGAGTTGGTGGAGACAATGTGCTGGCGGGCAAAACAATATATATGAAATTTTATGTGCAAACATGGAGGTCTTTATGAAGGTTGAAAATGAGTCGTTTTTGTATCATTATTTTGAGAGGAAAGTTGGCCCTTTTTTGACACTTTCCGCGCTGTCTATAGAAGATACACGGGAAACTCTAATCGCCAAGAAAAATGCCGGTCAATTCGGCAATCTTGATATAGAAGATTTTTTGAAAAAACGATGGGCAAACATCCGCAATGGGAATCGGCTTATGAAAACCCTGCTGTCATTAAAATCCCGTTAAAAGAGTTTCATCGGTTCGCTGTGTCTTTTTCATATGGGGATTCATTTGCGGTTTTTAATCCGGCTCTTTTTGGGGCGGAAGAATATTGGAATAAGCTGTATTTTGCAGATGAGATTTTGGAAGTTATCAATCGCAATGGATTTCCGCCATATGTAGAATATGACTTTAAACGCGGAATTTATCCGACAGATAAGAGCATCAATCATCATCTCAAGTATGTTGAAGCGCATGTTTGGGATGATGAGGTTATTAATAAATATCGCATTAAATGGATGCAGGGCAATGGGCTTTAAAATTCTTGTGAGATTTCTATTTCTTGTAGCTACTGGCTATCCACAAAATCTTCTATTATTTCATGGAAGCTATTTGGGGATATGGTTTCGTCTTGCAGTAGGCTTCGTAACTTTTCCACCTGTGTGAAGCTTGTTCCCAAATCCGGCGCGGACAACTCTCGCCCATCGTCAAGCTTTAATTTCAATCCCCATACCCTGCAGCTCTCCTCATCTTCGTTTGACAACTCGCTGCTTGTGACGTCGCATGATACCACCTTTCCGCACATGTTCGCAGAAAATCTTGATACGATTACCGCCACTGCTTATTCCCCCTGATTTTTACAAATAAAAGTTATGACAGCTATGTGAACAAAATTCACATGGCTGTCATATTAAACCACAAAATCTCGTGATTGTCAATCGGTTTTAGGATTATATTTTCAAGCATTAGCACAAACAAGTTTTTTCAAAAAGTTATAGTGTGAAAATTTGTGTTTTTTTCGAGCTAACCACTACATATTGATGTGCTGTTTTCCCGCGTGTATTATATTCACGATTTGTTTGAAATATCACACATAAAATTTGTCATTCATTACAAACCGAGCGTTTTTTCAAGTTGTTTCATTGCATCCACCAACTGCCGTGGGGTGTCAAAGTTCTTGCGGTACAGCTCTATAATCCAATCCCCGTCAAATCCAACATTGCTCATAACGGCGGCAAGCGCGGGATAGTCCGCTTCCCCTTTACCGGGCAAAAGGCAGGTCGCGTCAGAGTTGCCTAAAATATAATCACTGATATGTGCGTGGCGCAGTCCTTTACCCATTGCGTTTATTACTTCTTCGGGACGCACGCCGCAACGGATGCACTGTTTCAGGTCAAAAACAAAATTTGCTTTTTCGCCCAACAATCTCCGCAAACCGGATATATACGACAAGTCGGATGCGCGGAATCGCACCACGTTTTCTTGAAGTAATGTCACACCATGACTGCGCCCGAGGTCGCATACCCGCTCGTACCTCTTTGCTGACTGTTCCACGCTTAGTATACCATTCAACCTGTCGCCGTGCATAACTGCATAAGATGCGCCCATTTCCGCAGCGGCAGCAAAGATGCGTTCATAATGTCCCAGCGCGTCCTCAAATCTGCGGATGTATTCCGAAAACAACATATACGGTTCATATCCGGAGGTGTAGGAATGTACTGACCGAATTACCGCACCACCGTGCTCCGCGTGGTGTCGAAGCTCCCGCGCAAATCGCGGTTCGGCTTCCGATTCGGTGTTCAGAAACACTTCGAACCGCTTAACACCCAGCGACAGCAATGTATCCAATGCGTCCTCGGTTTTCATTGGATATAAATTGGCGGTTGATGCTCCAAGCTTCATCACTGTCAACTCCATTTCCATATTTTTAGCATTGAAATTCACTGCCCGGACATGATATGCTTTTATCAAAGACAGCATCCAGCCGTTCTTGTTTTAGAAAGGATAGATTTTTGATATGAAAAAAGTTTTAGGCATGCTGGCGCTCAACAAACACTCCCGCGGTATGATTTTTGGCACATTCCAGCTGACTGCAATGCTGTACATATTCGCTTTTGTTGTGCATCGTATCGCGCCGCACACTCCCGATTATCTGCATAGCATGGAATATTATCACGCAGCCATCGAAACCGCCCCCGCTTTGCTCGCTATCGGTATACTTGTCGGGCTGTTCAGCGATATTATGATGCGCCGTGCCGGTGTTCATGATGATGACGCGCCTTCTTTTAAAAGAAAAAAGAGGACATCCGATAAGGATAATCAAAAATAACGTAACCCTCCGAACTCAACCGGCATATTGTGTAATGTGAGCGCCAAACTCTGCACCTCGCATGATTGGCGGTCACTTATTACACAACCTTTTGGTTGTCCATATCTGGAGGAATTTTAATGAAAACGGAAAAAAATATCTATGAATTTTCGGTGGGGCCTAATGAGCAAAAAGAAGTTATTCTCAAGGTTAAACGCGAGACTCGCGGCTTGCTTCGCGGTGTTATTGTTGACGAATGTGGTAATCCGCTTAAAGACGCTGCGGTTAAACTGCTTGAACTCCCGGAAATTAAAGGCGGGGCATTAATCCCTTTGACTCACGCATTTACTGACGAGTATGGCCAGTTTATGTTTGGCCCTCTTTGCTGCGGCAAGCGTTATGCTGTCAAGGTTTGGGTAAACAATGTGTGCGTTTCCAACGATTGTGCCGAAATCGGCGACGATGGAGATTGTCTGCGCCCTGAGCCTTGCAAAAAAGGCTGTCACAAGGATGAGTGCTGCGCTCGCCCGCAGCTCGGCTGAAACTGTAAGAAGCAACCTCAAATCGGTCGATAACGGAATAGATATCCGTTAAACCAGGTCATGGCTGGCTTTGTTTTTTTAATCCAATTGGGTTAATTTTGCAAAGTTGGCCATGATTTTTTTCTCGCCTGCTGTGACAAATGTTATTTTCAGCAACGAATCGTTGCCCATTGACGTTACTGTTTGTATTTCTCCGTCGCCAAACACCTTATGGTGCACTCGGTCGCCCGCGTTCCATGATATCCGGTCTGCCGGCGGGGTTGACGGCGCCGTTTGTCCCACTGATAAGCCGATTCCGTATGGTTTTGCCGGTTTTGCCGATTTTTCGTATGCGGCCGATGAATATGTTGATATTCCGCCGCCGGTGCTCCTCGTTTGAGTTACCGGTTGACGCTGGACTTCGGTCAGCTCTGATGGAATATCCGCTATAAAACGGGAGGGGCGGTTGCGGGTTGTCGAGCCATACAGCATACGGCTTTGGGCATTTAGTATGTACAGCTTTTGCTTTGCGCGGGTGATGGCTACATAGCAAAGCCGACGGTCCTCCTCCAACTCGCTTGGGTCGAACATTGTTTGCATTCCCGGGAATATTCCGTCCTCAAAGCCCGGCAGCATTACCACCGGAAACTCCAACCCTTTTGCGGCATGCATAGTCATCAATATAAGTGTATCCGCGGACATATCATAGTTGTCAACATCGGTCATCAATGCGGCTTCTTCCAAAAATCCGGACAGCTCCGGAAGCGCTTCCTCCGCACTGTTGTTTTCATAGTTGAGTATGGATGACGCAAGTTCGTTGAGGTTTTCTACCCGTCCTTTGCCCTCATCGCCCGCCTGCTGCCACATTGCGAGATATCCGCTTATTTCCAGCATTGTTGTATACAGCAGGTGCAGCGAGGTTTCCATGTCGCTTTCCATTTCACGCAGTCGCAATATCATGTCAGTAAACAGCTTGATTTTTGTCGCCGCACGACTCAAATCCGCGTATTCATCAGCGCGGCACAGCACCTCAAACAATGAAAAACCTTGTCCCGACGCTATTCCGGCGGCTTTGTCAACGGTTGTTGTGCCGATGCTGCGCTTGGGTTCGTTGATAATGCGGCGCAGCGCTACTTCATCATCCGGGTTGTTTATTACACGCAGGTACGCCATTGCGTCCTTTACCTCGCGAGAATCATAAAAGCGGTGTCCGCCGATTATACGGTATGGTATGGCGTTTTTCACGAGTGCACGTTCGATGGCGTTTGACTGGGCATTTGCACGGTATAATACCGCGAAATCGCTGTAGTTCATGCCTTTTGCCACGCCGTCAAAAACCGTGTCCGCAATAAATTTGCCTTCCTCGTCCTCGTTGATTGATGTGCGTACCGTGATTTTGTCGCCTTCGGGATTTTCTGTCCACAGTGTTTTGGATTTTCGCGATATGTTGTGCGAAATTACCGCATTTGCGGCGTTTAATATATTTTGGGTGGAACGATAATTTTGTTCAAGCCGAATTGCGCGGCAACCGCTGAAATTTTCCTCAAACGAAAGGATGTTTTCAATCGTTGCGCCGCGAAATTTGTATATACTTTGGTCGTCGTCCCCCACAACACACAGGTTGCCGGCTTTTGCGGCGAGCATGCCAATAAATTCGTATTGCGCGTGGTTGGTGTCCTGATATTCGTCCACCATCATGTACCGAAAACGGTTTTGGTAATATTCCAACACATCGGCGTTCTCGCGGAACAACCGCACCGTTGTGCACAGCAGATCATCAAAATCCATCGCATCGGCGTCCCGCAATTTTTGCTGGTACAGCTCATAGCATTTGGCTATTTGCTTCAACCGGTAGTCCTGTCCTGCATCCTCCGCAAATTCCTGTGGGTTCAACAGCCGGTCTTTTGCTCTGCCTATTTCCGACAGTACCGATTTGTGCGGAAACATTTTTTCCTCAATGTCGAGCTGTTTCATGCATTCCTTCATCAATCTGCGGCTGTCATCAGTGTCATAAATTGTGAAGCTGCGGGAATAACCCACGCGGTCACCATCCCGCCGCAAAATGCGCGCGCAAAATGAATGGAAGGTGCTTGCCATTACATCGCGTCCGTCTTGTCCGCCGAGTATGCGCTCCAACCGGTCGCGCAATTCGCCCGCCGCTTTGTTTGTGAAGGTGATGGCTAATATACGCCACGCCGGACATGGGTCAATCGCAAACAGACGTGCCGCCATTTCCGTTTCCTCCGGCGACGCTGTCCCTTGCGCCGCACGGCGCAACAAAACAAGCTCGTCCTCGGTCAATCCGACAGGGTCGCCGGTTTCGGGACGGGCTTGTCCGTATTTTACAAGAAAGGCGATACGGTTGACGAGCACAGTCGTTTTTCCGCTGCCCGCGCCCGCGAGTATCAACAAAGGGCCTTCGGTGCAAAATACCGCTTGCCGCTGCATATCGTTCATTCGGGAAAATTCCCGTGTTAGGAATTGGTTTCGTAAGGTAAAATATTCACTCATACGGCATCAACAAAACGGACGGGTGCTTTCCAGCAGACCCGCCGTCGCCCATATCGGACGCTCCCGTTTTGATACCGGTTTTACGCTGTGCACCGCATAGCGTACCCCTTCCGGTGCCATCGCCGCTACCGCCGCCGAAATTACGGCGATGATTTCGCCGCTTATTTCATCCGGCGCGAAAGCTGCCGGTGCCGGAGATAATTTTTGTTTTCTTGCGAAAAGTTTCATTGGTTATTATCCTTCCAAAGATGTTGATTTAGAACGCCGCCGAGCCGGTTGTACGCGGGAAGGGGATTACATCACGGATGTTCGGAATGCCGGTAACATACATCAGCAGGCGTTCAAACCCTAAACCAAAGCCGGAATGTGTGCATCCGCCATAGCGGCGAAGCTGGATATACCAGTCATAATCCTCCGCCTTCAAATCAAAATACTCCAATGCTTTCAGCAGATAATCCTCCCGCTCCTCCCGCTGGCTTCCGCCGATAAGCTCACCAACACCGGGAACCAGCAGATCAGTTGCCGCAACGGTTTTGCCGTCATCGTTCAACCGCATGTAAAATGCTTTTATCTCGCGGGGATAGTCGGTCACAAATACCGGCCGGCCGTATATTTTTTCGGTAATGTACCGCTCATGCTCGGTTTGCAAATCTACTCCCCAGCTCACGGGATATTCAAACTTTTGACCCGATTTTTGAAGAAGCTCTACCGCTTCGGTGTATGTTACCCGCGCAAAGTCCGCGGATACCACCGATTGCAAGCGGGTTACAAGTTCTTTGTCAAAATATTCGTTGAAAAACGCCAACTCATCCGGGCATTGCTCCAGCAAAGCGGATATTACATATTTCAGCATGCTTTCCGCCAAATCCATATCATCCGCAAGGTCGGCAAACGCTATTTCCGGCTCCAGCATCCAAAATTCGGCAGCGTGGCGCGGGGTGTTTGAGTTTTCGGCACGGAATGTGGGACCAAACGTGTACACACTGCCCATTGCAAGCGCCATGCATTCCGCCGACAACTGGCCTGATACGGTAAGGGAGGTGGGCTTGCCGAAAAAGTCGCTGCGAAAATCTACCGCACCGCTGTCGTCAACGGGGGGGGCGGCGGCATCCAGTGTTGTCACGCGGAACATTTCGCCTGCTCCCTCACAGTCGCTCGCTGTGATAATCGGGGTGTGAACGTACGCAAAGCCGTTTTCGTTGAAAAAGCTATGCAACGCAAACGCACATACCGAGCGTACCCGAAACGCCGCGCCGAAAGTGTTTGTGCGTGGACGAAGGTGGGCGATGGTACGCAAATATTCCATTGTGTGACGTTTTTTCTGGAGTGGGTAGTCGGGCGTGGAGTTTCCCTCCACCTCGAAGCCGGTTACCTTCAGCTCAAATGGCTGGCGCGCACCCGGTGTCATACAGAGTGTGCCCTTTACCCGCAACGCTGCTCCAACGTTCATTGATATCAGCCCGGCGTATCCTTCGGTCGTATCCTGCGAAGCCACCACCTGCATACTGCGAAAACAGCTGCCGTCATTAAGCTCCACAAAGGTTACGGCGCCGGAGGTGCGCATTGTGCGTACCCATCCGCAAACCGTTAATTCAGCACCGTCGGCGGGTGTGCTTTTGTAAAGCTTTGCTATCGGAATGTGTTTCATATGAATTAGCTCCTGTCTATTGAATTAGGGTTTTTAAACAAACCATTTTATAAGTGAAAGCGGCGGTCGATTTCCTGCCGCATGTTTTTGCCTTCCAACACAATGAGTCCAATCAATGTGATAAGACTGAACGCCATACAAATTATTGACGGAATTGCAACTGTCAGCAGTCCTGTTGTATAAAATATCAATGGTGCGGCGGTGAAAAGTACCGTTGTTACTAAATAAACGATGTATTCCCCCGCCGGAATATTTCGCACCTTGGCGAGTACCGCCATCAGCAACAGTGCGATTGAAAATGCGTTCGGAATAAAAAAATCCACTGACCAGCCTTGCCAGCCGAGCACAAAATCCCATGCCGGTGCTAAAAGCGACAATATCACAACTTGATATGTTATGGTTTTCAGCAGGTTGCGCCGTTTTCTCAATATGAGCGACAGACTTAGCCAAAAACAGCCCACTCCAAGCATTACAAACCACGACCAATGCCCCGATTCGGGAATCATTAGGTTGATTGCACCGCAAATTACGCCGCCCGATACAGTTGCGGCAAGCAATATTCGAAAAAGCTTGCGAAATTCCCGCATTGCCGTCGGAATTCTCGGAAACGCGGGCGGGTCATTCTCTCCCGTCAGCCGATTTTGGCAAAGCGGACATTTTACGTCGCTTCCGCTTACGTTCATTTCGCATTTTTCACATCGTTTCATAAGTCTGACCCACGCCTCCTTTTATGTAATGTATTGTTTTTTAAAAACCGCAGCTGTCATTATAAGCAACGCGAAGAATCTTTAAGAATTGGTACATTTTGGGAGTGGGCAAATACGTTGACAAAGCTTGTTTAACAATCGAAAAGGGTCAATGCATCCACATTATTCTTCATCAATCGTATTTGTTGTCAGCTCCACATCAATTTCCATTTCCCGCAGCTTTCTGAAAAACCGGCGCTGGATATCTGAATTTATAAACGGCGAGGAAAAGCCAATGCTCATACAATCGCCAAACGAACAAATACACGCTTGCAGTGTATCTGTTCCTGAAAACAGCCGAAATGCTTTTATGTGCGGCTCCATCTCTGCCGGCATTTGTATTATACCGATGTTGGACAGCGTTGCCGTCACTTTCCGCCGCCGCGACAGCAGATATGCGACGCGCATCACTATATTTTTGAGTGGCAACGGTGAAATTCGCGCGATTATGTTGCGTTCCATGGACGTAAACGCGTCTATACTTCGGGAAAGTTTTTGCGGGTCTATTCCCCGTTTTATCGCTCCACTTACTGCCGCAAGCACATCTTCAAAATTTGTCAATCCGGCATCCGAATATTTATATGGCACGAGAATTACACCAAAAAAGTTGCGCGCGGATTCTGACGGGAACACGTTTCGCAGATTTACCGGTACTGATATTACCACCGGCTTGCGGCGCGCGCGTACTGTGAGGGTTTCGTTTATGGCGTTCAGCATACAGGTACACAAAAATGCCGTAACTGTTGTTCCGTATTGCTTCGCCGCGGCGCGCACCTTCACCGCGGACACTATGCCGTCAATTAATTTCAGGCGATTTTCGGTGTATCGCTGTCCGCGAAGCTGGCATGCATTTTCGGTTGCTGTTCTATGCTTGATTTTCCCGGAGGTGTAGGTCAAAAAGCTGTCGTCACTCATTTGAGCATGGGACGCGTCATAGCTTCGCTGTGGTTCCTCAATGCTTTCCAGCTGTGAAATATATTTTGTCACAAGCGTTGACATAAAATGCATTGCACCGGTTCCATCAGTCAAAACATGAAATACTTCAAGGTTGATTCGGCAATTGTAATAGCTTACGTCAAACAGCAAGGTTTTGCGGTTTTTGTCATATATTGCACTGCACGGCGGGTGACATTCCTCCGCCACTACCGGTTTTAAATCGGAGCTTTCGAGGTAATACCAAAACATGCCGCGTTTCATCACATTGCGAAACAGCGGGAAATCCTCCAACGTTTCTTCCAAAGCGGTGCACAACACCTCCGGCCGAACCGGCGACCACAACTCACATATTATGCGGAATACTTGTGTGTCGCTTCTGCGTGTTGCGGCGGGAAAAATTTTTGCTGCATTGTCCAATCGAATCCAGTTGGTTTTCAATACTGTATCCCCGCCTTTCGTTGTCATTAATTCAGATGGCATCAGCGCATCCGAATAGACTCCCCCATAATAGAATACATTTTATCACTCCGCCGCCTTTATGTCAACTGCGTTATTTCGTTGGCAGTGAACAAACATGTCGAATTCAGTGTCATCCTGAGCAACGCGAAGGAGCTTGCGGGTGCAAATGTCGGCTCGTAATTGAGAAACTTTAATGCATCCACAAGATTCTTCGCAGGCTCAGAATGACAGCTTTTTTTGACATTATCAGCACTTGCATATTTTTCACTAAAGTGGTAACATATTATCAATATACTGTCATTTAAAAAGGAGATGGGTTCATTCGGTGGGAATTTCGTTTTTGTTCCGCTATTTAAAGCCGTACCGTAAGCAATGTATTCTTGGTCCTGCTTTTAAGCTCACTGAGGCTGTGCTTGAGCTGTTTTTGCCGCTTATGATGGCTAAAATTATTGATGTTGGGGTTGTTCCCGGCGATTCCGGTTATGTGCTTCGCATGTGCGGGCTTATGCTGCTTGTTGTTATTGTTGGCTTCGGTTGCGCTATTGTGTGCCAATATATGGCATCGGTCGCTTCTCAAGGATTTGGAACGGTTCTTCGCAATGCTCTTATGGATAAGGTGCTGTCGCTGTCCGACCGTGGGGCCGCCCGGTTTGGCACTTCTTCCCTTGTCAACCGCGTTACAAGCGATGTTAATCAGCTGCAATTCGCTGTCGCAATGCTCATTCGGCTCGTAATCCGCGCGCCTTTTTTGTGTGTTGGCGGAATTATTATGGCGATGTTCGTTGATGCGAAGCTGGCTCTTGTTCTTGTTGCCGCCGTGCCTGTTGTTGCGGTGCTTATTGTGCTAATTATGCGTGCTAATGTAAAACTGCATCGCTCAACGCAAAAGCAGTTGGATAAAATGGCGCTTGTGCTTAGAGAAAATTTGTCCGGGTTGCGTGTTATCCGCGCATTTGCACGTTCCGAGCAGGAGAAAAAACGTTTTTCCGATACTGTAGACGCTCACACCTCTATTGCCGCCCGTGTCGGACGGTTGTCTGCTCTACTCAATCCCGGTACACAGCTGGTCATGAATTTCGCTGTTATTGCTATTATTTGGTTTGGCGGCATACGTATTCAATCCGGCGATATGTCTCTTGGAGAAATTACCGCATTTATTAATTATGTCGGGCAGATTGTCCTTTCGCTCATTGTTGTGGCCAATTTGGTCATCACTTTCACAAAAGCTTATGCTTCCGCGGGACGTGTTACCGAGGTTCTTCGCACCAAATCTGATATGCCTGATGGAAACAGCGTCGATTCCATTGACGCTGATGCTGATGCGGTAGTGTTTTCGCAGGTGTATTTTTCTTACGACGAAAACGACGGCGAGGATGAATTGTCTGACATTTCCTTCACTATTCCCCGCGGCGCACGGGTGGGAATTATCGGCGGAACAGGCTCCGGCAAAACCACCATCGTCAACCTTATTATGCGGTTTTATTTCGCGAGGTGCGGCGAAATAAAGCTGTTTGGGCATGACGTTCGGGATTATTCCGCCGAAAAGCTTCGCGAATTAATCGCTTTGTCCGCTCAAAAGGTAGAGTTGTTTTCCGGCACTGTTGCCGATAACATCCGTTGGGGCGACTCCAACGCGTCCGATGATGATGTGCGTACCGCCGCTGTTCTCGCGCAAGCGGACGAGTTTATTAAAAGCTATGATTCGCCGGTGGAGCGCGGAGGTGCTAATTTGTCCGGCGGGCAACGGCAACGTTTGGCTATTGCTCGCGCGGTTTTGAGACGGCCGCGGTTGTTGATTCTTGATGATTCGTCCAGCGCGCTTGATTATGCTACCGCTGCCGCTTTGCGGCGTGATATTGACAAAATCGCTGACGGTACTACTGTCATTACTGTGTCACAACGCGTTTCCGCTGTTCAGTCATGCGATATTATTCTTGTTATGGACGATGGGACGCTCGCCGGGTCCGGGACTCATGCGGAATTGTTGGCGGGCTGTGAGCTGTACCGCGAAATATGCGCGTTGCAAAATGAGGTCTATTCCTCCGCAAAGGAGGGTATTACTCATGCATAAACCGGTTATACTAAGGTTGGCGAAATACGTCGGGCGGTATCGCTTTTTGCTTGCCGCTACCATCGCATTTGCGCTTGTTGGCAATAGTGCTATGCTGTACGCACCACGTAAAATTGTGCAGGCTATTGATACCGCTGCCGCCGGAGTGTCGGGACTGCCTGCCAAACTTGTTTTCATTGGCGGGTTGTATCTTTTGGGATTGTTGTTCACATGGCTTGCTGCTGTTGCCGCTAATGAAACCGCCGTCCGTGTTGTTCGCGATATGCGGCGGGAATTGTTTAACAAGCTCAACAATCTGCCGGTCAGCTACTTTGACACTCATGCGCGCGGCGAATTGCAGAGCCGCTTGACCGCTGATATTGACGCCGTTGCTGACGGATTGAGTCACGGTGGTGTGCAGCTTGTTTCGGGGATTATTACTGTCGTTTTGTCGCTTTGTTTTATGCTTGCGATGAATGGATGGGTCACGTTGGTTGTGATTATTATCACACCGCTTTGCTTTTTGGTGGGATTTTTCCTCACCCGATACGGCAGCGGGCGGTTTCGTGAGCAAAGCGCCGCTCAGGGCGTGCTCAGCGGGTATGCGGAGGAAATTATCACCGGGCGCGGGACTGTTGCCGCTTTTGGATACGGAAAACATGCGATGGGAAAATTCAGCGAGATGAATTCAACATTATACAAGGCGGGGTGGCGGGCGCAATTTGCTTCGGCCTTGGTTAATCCGTCTACGCGGTTTGTTAATAATATTGCTTATGTGCTGGTTGGTGCCGCCGGTACAGTCGCCGCAATGTACGGCGTGCTTTCTCCGGGCGGAATAGCCGGGTTTTTGACCTATACCGCTCAATTTTCCAAGCCGTTTAATGAAATTACATCGGTTACTATGCAAATTCAGCTTGCTATCGCTTCGGCGCGGCGGGTATTTGCTGTTATTGACGAGCCGGAGCAATCGCCGGACGGGTCAGCGGAATTATCTCCCACAACCACCGGAAATATTCACTTCCATGATGTGGCGTTTTCTTATGTTGAGTCCGCGCCGTTGATTCGCGGATTCCGGTTGGAGGTCAAAGCCGGGCAAACTGTTGCTATTGTTGGGAAAACCGGCGCAGGGAAAACTACGCTTGTCAATTTGCTTATGCGGTTTTATGATTCCGACAGCGGGCGGATTTTGGTTGACGGGCAGGATATTGTCGGCGCACCGCGGGATGATGTGCGCCGCAAATTTGGAATGGTTTTGCAGGAAACATGGCTGTTCGCCGGCACTGTGCGGGATAATATCGCGTACGGTGCTCCCGATGCATCCGATGAGCAGATTATTGACGCCGCGCGTGCCGCACATGCTCATGGATTTATTAAACGGATGGCGGGCGGGTATAATGCCCTCATTGCCGAGGATGGCGGCAATCTTTCGCAAGGGCAAAAGCAATTGCTGACTATCGCTCGGGCCATGCTTACTAATCCGTCTATGTTGATTCTTGACGAGGCGACCAGCTCGGTTGATGTTGTTACCGAACGCCGTATTCAAAGGGCATTTCGCAAGATGATGACGGGGCGCACTTCGTTTATTGTTGCTCATCGGTTGTCTACTATCCGCGATGCTGATTGCATTTTGGTGCTGGACAGCGGAAATATTGTCGAGCAGGGTAATCACGAGGAATTGTTGGCGAAAAATGGCGCATACGCGGTCTTGTATCATTCGCAATTCGAAAAATATAGTCAATTAACTTGAAAACAAGCTCATCAAATACAAATAAAACCGCATATATCAAAGCTTTTATCTGCATTTTCTGAGATGTTTTCTAAGTTAATTTACTA
>JGI994J12354_10001190_pt1 | contig 26422 bp, 21 predicted proteins | sample IntmicLarv3ML3BL_FD_12354 | JGI IMG/M metagenome (IMG submission 12354)
GTTCATCGCAGCTGTCATTTTAGAGTTTATTTTTCTCGCGGCACGATTTGCCCGAAGTATTCTCACCTGAAAAAAAGCGGTTATTAAAATAAGTACGGGAACAACCGCGAGAACAATCAAAGCCATCTGCCAATTTAATATAAACATAGCCGTAAAAGAGCCGATAACAAACGACCCGCCCCAGACCATATCAACCAGAGACCATGCTATTTTATCCCCGATAAGTCCCGTATCCGACATTGTTCTCGCCATAAGATACCCGACAGGGGTTTTATTATAATATGAAAACGGCAGGGTTTGCAAATGATAAAATACCGCTCTGCGTATATCCTTGCCTATATTTATCTCAACCGCCGCGGCAACCCTTACAAAAGCGCGTACAACTATCCCCTGCGATATAAACGCGAAACACATGAGTAATATAAAAATCCATAATCCGTCGGTTGTCTGTTCTTTTATAAAATTATTTATCGCGTATCTCAAAAACAACGGATATGAAATATCACACAGAGAACAATATAACATTAAAAAAATTATTTTAATAATCTTCTTTTTATAAGGTTTCGCGAACGGTAGAATCTGTTTCCATATACTTATAGAAAACGGAGCGTTATATTCCTCGTCTTGCCAGTCCATTTTTTCACCGCCTTTTTTTGTCTTTACTTTATGCTTTTACGTATATTCTTCAACAATCGCCGACTGTAAATCGTATATTCGCTTATATGTCCCTTCACGGTTTATCAAATCCTCGTGCGAGCCGTAATCCTCTATCTTACCGTCTTTAAGCACAAGTATATTATCCGAATGCATAAGTGTGCTTATCCTGTGCGATATTATTATTACCGCCGCTCCCGATGTGTTTTGTTTTAAAGCGGCTCTTATTTTCGCGTCGGTTTCGGTATCGACCGCGGAAAGTGAATCGTCAAAAATCATCACGGGAGCTTTCTGCATTAACATTCTTGCGATTGCGACCCTTTGTTTTTGTCCGCCCGACAAAGTAACACCTCTTTCGCCGACTATTGTGTCATATTTTTCGGGAAATTCCATTATCGCTTCGTGTATATTCGCAACGCCGGAAACATGATATAATTCATCGGTTTCAGCGTTCGGGTTAGGTGATATTATATTTTGTTTTATTGTTTTTGAAAATAAAAACGGTTCCTGTAATACGAGCGCAATATTTTTGCGTATATCAGCCAGAGGGATATTTTTTATATTTTCACCGTCTATTAAAATTTCCCCGTTTTCTTTTTCGTTTAAATCATAAAGCCTTGTGAGAAGATAACCTATCGTTGATTTTCCGCTCCCTGTTCCTCCGAGAACACCGAGGGTTTTCCCTTTTGTCAGTTTAAATGATATATCATCAAGAATTATCCTGTTATCCGCGTTATATTTAAACGCAGCGTTTTTAAATTCTATAGTTTCATATCTGTGACCGTCATTTTTGCTTATCTCAATATTTTCATGTTCTATCGATAATATTTCATGTATTCTTGTTGCGGAAACAGTCGCTTTGCTGAAATTCGAGAGTGTTCGACCGAGTCCCCTTATGGGCCAGATTAACATTGATGTATATGTATAAAATGTCTGGAAAGTTCCGACGCTCATGCCGTCCGAGACACATCTGTATACACCGAATCCAAGAACAAGCACGAGCTGCAGTCCGCATATAATATCGCTGAATCCCCAGTAATTCGAAAGCGCGCTTATAACTTTCAGGGCTTTTGTTGTGTAACCGTCGTTTTTATTGTCGAAACGTTCCATTTCGTATTGTTCTCTGCCGAAAGCTCTTACAACTCTGACTCCTGTGAAATTCTCCTGTATACTCGCCTGCAAAGCTCCCTCGGCTTCGTCGGAATCTTTAAACTTTTTCGCGATTGAACCGTAATAAAAGAAACTGAATAAAAATAAAACGGGCATAAGTATAATCGCGGAAATCGTCATTATTTTATCCATAGATAACATTAAAGTCAACGAAATTATTATGATAAAAAAACTGCGTAAAATTTCGGGCAAGTCGTTGGACATAAAATTCCTGATAGTTTCAACGTCGGACGTTGAACGCTGTATTATATCCCCCGTCTGATTTTTTACATGCCATGAAAACGGCAGTTTTTGTATATGCGCGTATATTGTATTTCTTAGTTTCATTATTATATATTCGGCGGATTCTATGACAAAATAACGTCTGCACATCGCGGTTATTGTTTCAAAGAAAAGAATCCCGAGAAATATAATAATAAATATCCAGAGGTTTTGTCTCAAATATTCAACACCGCCAATATGTGATACAATTCCTTGAAGATACGACGGGACCTCAACATCGCTCAAAATATTATCCAGTACAAATCTTATTACCTGAGGTATTGTATAAAATAAAACGAGCGCGGCAAATATAAAGAAAACAGCCAGTAAAATCCGTAATCTCCTGCCTTTTGACAATTCAATTATAACGGAAAAACGTCCGCCTGTAACTTTTCTGTGGGTTTCGTATTTTGTTTTTTTATTTGACTGTTGTTTCATAAAATATTTCGCAACCTCTAAAATTGTATGGGCGGCAATCCGCCGCCCGTATAAAATTTATTTACTTTATTTATATTTACTTAATCTCGCGAAATAAAATTATTTCAAAATGAATGACATAAGATTGAACGCACTCATAACAGGGAGCATAATGACCGAAACAGTTGCCATCATTTTTATCATAATATCCTGATTCGGACCGACAACATCTTTATATCCGTCACCGACAGTATCGCCTATTACACTGGCATTGTGCATTTCGTCGTAAATTTCTTCTCCGAATTCCGCAATCAATTCCGATTTCATACTTTTTATATATTTTTTCGCGTTATCCCACGCTCCGCCGCTGTTTGCCGTTGATGTTGCCATTGTAACACTGTCAAGGATTGTTCCCAATAAAAACCCTCCGACAAATAACGGACCAAAGATTAATCCTCCCACGATTGGCGACAATAACGAAACCAAAACAGGCAGTCTCATCTCCGCAATCGCGCTTTTTGTGCAAATATCGACGCACGCTTTATAATCGGGCTTCATTTCTTTCTTCATTATACCGGGATTTTGCTTGATTTGTCTTCGAACCTCATCGACCATCTGCGCCGCGTTATTGCATACCGCGTTTAGCATATTCCCCGACAGCCAGTGCATTACACCGACTCCGATGAACGCTCCGCCCAGCGAAAGATAATTTATAATATCCAGTTCTCCTCCCGAGCTTCCGCTGTTGGCAAACGACATCATCATAGCCAAAGCCGCAAGTACGCCGGAACCTATCGCAAACCCTTTACCGATTGCCGCTGTGGTATTCCCCTGTGAATCAAGGCTGTCCGTTATATTTCTGACTTCCTCGTCAAGGTGCGTCATTTCCGCGATACCGCCGGCGTTATCGGATATTGGACCATATGTATCAACCGTTACGGTTGCAACGACAAACGAAAGCATACCAACCGCCGCCATCGCGGAGCCGTATATACCCGAAAAAAAGCTCGCACAGATAATCGCTCCGCCCATTGTGAGACAAGCGGGCAGACAGCTTTTCCAACCGGAACTGGTTCCGCCGACGATTACAAGAGCGGGACCTTCTTTCGCGAGGTTGGCGATTTTCTTAGTTTCTTTATATTTTTCACTTGTGTATCTTTCGGCAATAACTCCCAGAAGTATACCGGCGATTATACCCATTACAGCACTGAGCCAAGGTGAAATCCAACCGAATCTGAAATTTACTCCGAGCAGATTCTGATCGTTAAAGAAGAAGTAACTTAAAACAAAAGTACCGGCTGCGATAATCGCGGCTGAACTCCAAAGAGAAATATTCAACTCACGTGAAAGTTTATTGCTCGGTTTTCTAAGAAGCACATAGAGAATTCCGATTACGCAGGCGATAAGTCCTACACCCATAAAAGCGAGCGGGTATTCCATCATTCGGCTGACGAGTTCACGGCTTACAGGTTCCGCCGTGTTAAGCGCAGCCGTATAAATCGCGGTCGGAAGCACCGCGGACGCTACTACCGCGCCGATTGTGCTTTCCAGAAGGTCTGAGCCGTTGCCGTTTACGTCGCCTACGTTATCCCCGACGCAATCCGCGATAACCGCGGGATTCCGAGGGTCGTCCTCGGGCAATCCGAGTTCTGTTTTTCCGACAAGGTCCGCGCCCATATCCGCGCCTTTAGTGTAAATACCTCCGCCCAAACGGTTAAAAACCGCTACCGCAGAACACCCCAGAGAATAACACGCGATGACCTGCGGAAAAAGTACAAATTCCAGACCTACGATACTTTTCATAGTGTTCAGATTATCGGGATTCGCAAACTGCATCGCCATACCTACAATCATATACACAAGTAGAAGTCCCAGCATTGCGAAACCGCCAACCGACAGTCCCATAACAGAGCCGCCCCTGAACGCCACATTTAATGCTTTTCCCAACGCATTCGGGTCTTTTTTCTCTACACCTTTGCGTGCCTCATTCGTGACGCGTTCGTTATAGATAACGGCAGCTTTCATACCTACAAGACCCGCGAAAGAACTCATAAGCATACCAAGCGCAAACGCCAATCCCGCCCACGGCGTGAATATTACCGCGAACAATGCAGCGACAGCCAAAAGAATAGGAAGATATGTCATATATTCTCTTTTTAGGAACGCACTCGCCCCTTCGCGGATTGCGTCCGCTACGTCTTTCATTTCGGGTGTGCCGTGTTCCATTTTACTTCCTTTAGAAAAATTATAGTACGCAAATATCAATGATAAGATTACGCCGAGTCCCACCAAGTAAACCATTGTCCACGTCATGTTCTTTGTTCCTTCTTTCAATAAAGTAATTTTTAACATCTTAACATAAATTTTTTCTTTAAAAATATAACGCTACTTATTATACTATAAACTTTACGAATTTGCAAGTACAATTTATTTTATTTGATTTTTATTTTTTTATCGTATGTCCCGGCGAAAAATATATAGTATAAAAAAGGTAACAACACAAAAGAATAAGTGTAAAATTATATCCCGTTATCATAAGAATAAAAAAAGCGAAAATGCTCAATATACCGAGGAAAACCGAAGATATTACAGAAACCGCCATAAACGATAAATTTTCGGGGAGAATCATTTTAAAAAATATCTCAGATATTCTCCCGCCGTCGAGACTTTTTACGGGGAATAAATTTATCACGGCATATAAAATATTTGTCAAAAACGCGAAAAACAAAAGCGAATTATACCCAGTGATTTTTATCGCAGTAAATATAACCCCTGCGAAAATAATATTCGCACAGGGTCCGCCTATCGCAATTAAAATATCTGTTTTATACGCTGTAAGCCGTCGGTTTTCGGTTACGATATTTATCCCGAACGGTAATATTTCCACGCTTGATATTTTTATCCCGTTTAATTTTATAAATAAAACATGTCCCGTTTCGTGTACAAATATACACAAAAACAAAACAGGCATATAAACCGAAAAATTAATCGACGCGAAAAGCAGTAAAAGAAAAAGACATATGATATTTATTTTCACTTTTTTTATCTTAATATATAATTTATTTCCCGTCATATTCATCTTCCGCGTTTTTTATTTCGGGCATATTAAAAAATGTCGCCAACGCTTTGTTTCCCAATATTTTTTCGTCTATCAATTTATTTAAATCTGACAACGTTATATTGTTTTCATATAATCCGTTTAATACGGACGAAACGGAGACAAAAGTTTTCGGATTTGTATATTTTACTATTATCACGCTGCATATTATTGTCAGGCAGATTACCGATTGAGCTAAAAATGTCGCAATATATTTTTTATCTTTTATTTTTCTGCTCTCTTTTTTTGACATTTTAAACTTTTCGGCTTCATGATTTTTTTCTTTTATATTTTCGTTGAATATGCGGCTGTAATCAAAATCTTTTTGCTCTTTATTATCTTTTTCCATAAATATTATTACCTCACAAAAAATAAATATTATCCATAATAAATATTTATGATTTGCGTTGTATTTATATGATAAGAAAAAAACGTCGGATTACCGACGTTTTAATTTATTTTGTTTATGGGTTAATTAAAAAGCAAGGTCTTCTTCGTCTTTATCGTTTGCACCGTGATTGTGCATTGCACACGATTCACATGAACAGCCGCCGCTTTCTTCGATTATCTCGATAGATTTTCCGCACTCCGGACACTCGACAGACATTGAATCACTTTTCAGAATTTCGTCTGTTTCTATCAAAATATGCTTTTTGCAATACGGGCATTTTAATTCGAATACGCCGTCGAGAACTTCGCTGTCCCCGCTTTCGCTTTCCAAATCATCGTCGTCATCGTAATCATATTCGTCGTCATCTTCTTCATCGTCATCATCGTCGTCAATATCAAAACAATCGTACTCGTGTTTTTGTGATTTTTTTGCGACAACAGATACAAGTTTATCAAAATCTTTTTCGAGTTCTCCCAAATCTTCATCAACTTCGGTTATATAATCTTCGAGGGTTTCGTTTTCGTCTTCCAAAGTATCGACAGCCGCAGCCATTTCTTCAAGTACGTCGAGAATCCCTTTTAATATTTTACCGTTTTTTTCGTCTGATGAAATNTCCAANCCNTCCGCNAGTCCTTTCAGATACGCGACTTTTTCACCTAAATTCATATATTTACCTCTCTTAGTTCGCACTATACTATTATTATTGTTTTACTCTTTCAAGATATTCACCCGTTCTGGTGTCTATTCTAAGCATATCGCCTTCGCTTATGAACATCGGCACTTTTATTGTCGCGCCTGTTTCCAAAGTCGCGGGTTTCATCGTATTGTTTACGGTATCGCCTTTGATTGCGGGTTCTGAAGCGGTAACCTTCAATTCAACGAATGTGGGAGGTTCAACGCCGAATACATTGCCTTTATACGATATTATTTTAACGATTTCGTTTTCTTTTACAAACTGGAAGTTGTCAGAAAGTTTTTCTTTGTTGAGCGGTATCTGTTCAAATGATTCCATATCCATAAAATAATATAATTCGCCGTCGGTATAAAGATACTGCATATCTTTTCTGTCAATAAACGCTTCGGGGAATTTATCCGAGGGGTTGAAAGTTCTCTCAACAACTCCGCCCGATATTACGTTTCTTATTTTTGTTCTTACAAATGCCGCGCCTTTTCCCGGTTTAACATGCTGAAACTCAATTATCTGAAAAACGGAACCGTCCATGTCAAAAGTTACTCCGTTTCTAAAATCTCCGGCTACTACCATAAAAAATTTATCCTCCGTTAATATAATTATTTATTATTATAAATCTGCCTTTGGGTCTGTTTACACTTATAATTTAATATTTTACTACAAAAATATGTATATTTCAATACGTTTTTTTAATTTTTTTATTTCCGCGAGTATTTATATATAAAATCCGTTATTGTTTTCACTGCTTCTTCGCTATCGGGCGAAGTCATAAGCTCCGAATTAAAATTAATCAAGTGACCCAAGCCGTTTAATTTCAAAAATTCACAGGGTATCCCTGCTTCAACAGAGAGATTGTACATTACTTCGGATTGATTGAACGGTACGACTTCGTCTTTTTCGTCATGCGCGAGAAACAGCGGGATTTTTTTCAATTCTTCGGAATCTTTATTTTTTTCTATGTATGAATACGGACTTCCCGATATAAAATCATTTTCTTTATTTTTATATGTTCCGCCGAATAAACTTTCTATAAGATATAAAATCCCGTCTGAAAATTTATTTAATTCGTCGCCGTACATTTTACCCGGACCCGCGAAACTCACGCAGTATTTTATATTATTTTTGTATCCCGAATTAAAATGTCCTTCCGGAGCGTATGCCGCGAGCATTGCGAGTTGTGCTCCCGCGGAGTATCCCATAAGTCCGACAGAATCTTTGTCGATATTATATTTTTCGCAGTTTTCTTCAAGATAAAGTATAGCATCTATACAATCTTCAAGCGGTGCGGGAAAGAGTAAAGTATCTGTCACATACCCGTATTGTACCGTTGCAACGGTGTAACCGGTCTCCCGAAGTTCCTGTATCAGAGGTGTAAAGATTTCTATGATTTGCGACTTTTCGCCCGAAATCCAACCGCCTCCGTGGAAAGCGATAACGAGCGGACTTTTGTCATATTTTGTATTGATCGGATACAAAATATCCATTTTCAAATCTTTTTCAGGATTATATACAACGTCAAAATCCCGTGTGTTTTCCAACTGTAAAGCAATGNCATTTACAGTTGTGATTTNCTCGGTCTCTTGCATGTTATCCGCATTACCCGAACACGAAACAAACAATATTGCAACAAAAATTATAACGCTCAGATATATTTTTTTCATCTTCATTTTTACACCTCGATTTTAAATAAACTTCCATAATCGTATAATTTTTTATGTGACAGGGACACAATCTTTACCCCCCTTTTATCGCAAAAACTTTTTATATTTTCATAATCGGGATGAAGTTTTATATCGCCTGTAAACGCGAGAATATTTGTATTTATCAATCCCGAACAGCCCCCTATAAATCCATAGTCATATCCGTCAAGATTTATATTTCCCTTTACAGTCAAAAGAGCGTCGATATTATTTTCTTTCGCCTTTTCGTATATAGATAAATCAAAAGTTATCACAGAATTTTCATCAACTATACATACAGAACATTTTGTATATCCCTGTTTTACGTTTATTATATTTTTCCCCGTTTGTTTCGCGAATTTTAAAATTTCNGGNTTTANATNTTTTGTATTNCATATCAAATTATCGCCGAACATTGCGGCGTTTAATCCNACGTCATGNGGATANTCGCANGATTTCGGATTTTTTTGCGTTATAACATCAAGATTTAAGTTATCTATAATATCTTTATTTATTTTATAAACTTCTTCGTAAAAAATCCATTTGTTTCCTGTTAAATTAAAACAAAACATATCGGGGTGATATATTATTGGATTAAAAGGATAATTCCCCGCGAAACTCTCAAGTCCGCGGAGTTTTATGGGAATTACACCAGATTTTTTAAGGTTATATTCGATTTCTTCGTCAATTTTATATGAGCATATTATATAATTCATAAATCCTTTTCGGTTACAGTTCTGTTATAATTTCGCATATCGCGAATAATTCAACACTTGAAAGATATACTAAAATCAACAATTACTTTAAAATACAGAGGTGAAAATTCATGCTTATACGATGTTCAGACAATTGCAAATTTCAGGAGGACGGCTTCTGCGGTCTAAAAAACATCTATTCTGCCACAATTACAGGCAGTACATCCGAAATTAATAATTCCGGCTGTATATATTATAAACCTAAAAATCAGAAAAATCAAACACCGGCAAAGTCTATTGAATCAGAGCGAGAGCGTCGAAAATACTTTTAACCTGTATTATCTCCACATCTTTCCCTATTTTCGCGTCTTTTAAACTTATTATATTTTTATGCGGCAAAACTATTTTTTTGAATCCCAGTCTTGACGCTTCCGAAACCCTAACATCTATATTGCTTATCTGTCTGACTTCGCCCGACAGACCTATTTCCCCCATTGCGACAATATCGTTATTTACGGGTATATCTTTATAACTTGATATGATTGATAAAACCACGGCTAAATCACACGACGGCTCCTCTATTTTCAATCCGCCGACGACATTTACATAAGCGTCCTGTATCGAAAGTTTAAGTTTAAGCCGTTTTTCAAGGACGGCTATAAGCATACAAAGTCTGTTATAATCCACGCCGTTCGCCATTCTTCGGGGCGACGGAAACGCCGTATTTGTAACAAGAGCCTGTATTTCCGCAATCAAAGGTCTTGTTCCCTCGATTATACTTACGGCGCAGTTTCCGGGTACGTCGAGAAGTCTGCCCGAAAGCAGCATTTCCGACGGGTTTTCAACTTCGGACAGTCCGTCCTGTTTCATCGTGAAAACACCTATTTCGTTTGTAGAGCCGTAGCGGTTTTTTATCGCTCTTATTATCCTGTATGACTGCTGTCTCTCACCCTCAAAATATAAAACCGCGTCAACCATGTGTTCCAGAACTTTCGGTCCGGCAATACCACCCTCTTTGTTTACATGCCCAACGATAATAATTGACATTTCCTCGGTTTTCGCTTTCTGCATAAAAGACAAGGTGCTTTCTCTGACTTGGGTAATACTTCCCGGCGAACTCGACGAGCTGTTGTCGTACATAGTCTGTATCGAGTCGATTATTAAAAGATTCGGCTGTATATCGTCGAGCGCATTGTGTATTTTTTCTATATTTGTTTCTGTATAAACATATAAATTTTCAGTATTTACAGCGAGACGTTCCGAACGCATTTTTATCTGATTTTGCGATTCTTCTCCCGAAACGTACATAATTTTAAAATCCGCAGGAAATTTATCGCATATCTGTAATAAAAGCGTCGATTTACCTATCCCGGGTTCGCCCGACAAAAGAACGACCGAGCCTTTTACCACTCCCCCGCCAAGTACCCTGTCAAATTCTTTTAACCCAGTCTTGAATCTTATTTCGTCGCCGAGGTCTATTTCACTCAATCTTAAAACAGAGGTTTTGGAAACAGTCTTACTCTGGTATCTCTCGACCGCGTTTACTTTTTTATCTCTCTCCCTTTCAGGAACGACAGGAGGAGAATAATCTTCTTCCTGCATAGTATTCCATTGATTGCAATGCGGACAGCGTCCAAACCATTTTGCAGTCTGTTCGCCGCAATTTGTACAAACATATACTGTCTGATTTTTCTTAGCCATGATTGTTTTTCCTTTTTATTACTTTTNTTGTTATTNTATATCAAATCATACGACGGATATATTTTTAAATTTCCCTCATATACAACGGTATTGCTTAATTTCAAAAGCTCCTGGGGACTTACAAAAACTCTCGGTATATTTAAATCGGATATACCGCTTTCGTTTAAGATATAATAAACAAATTCGGAGCAGAAAAACCTGTAATTCTGTTTATAATTCAACTTTAAAAAGTTATATATCAACCCCATGTAATTATATTTAAACAGATTTCCGTTGGATATAAAACGCTCAAGCTCAGAAGTCGCTTTGTCATACTGTTCTTCAGTAACCATGAGTTCAAGTATAACACCGGGGAGTTCCGCGCATTTTCCGTAAACTCCCTCGTGTATTTTTTCCTGTTTAAAACAGCCGATAAACGGGCTGTATTCCCAGCGTCTCCCGAAACTGAACATATAATGCAGCTCTTTGTCCATCGAAATCGCGGCGTGTGTATATTTATCTTTTCTTTTGAACAGCCGTATTATTTTAGCGGGGAGTGTCGGGCTTTGAATCAGTACAATATAAATATTTCTCATGATTTGTGTTTTGTATTCCTTTATGTTTTTTTGTTATATATCTAAAACTTTTTCTCAAATTCAGCGACAGACGCGAAAATTATTTTCGCGAGTTTATTCTGGTAATCCTCACGAATAAGCAGATGCGCTTCTTCGGGATTCGTTAAAAATCCGCATTCTATCAGTACACCTATATTTTTTATATTTTCAAGAACAAATATATCTTTACCGCGTTTTATTTCCCTGTTGTTTTCGGGTTGTAAATACGATTTTGTGTTTATTTTCACAAGCTCCGCAAGGTTCGCGCTGTCGAGGTTATTCTGTGAAAAAAACACCTGCATACCTTTATATTTTCCCTCGGGATATTTATTCATGTGTATACTTATAAATACGGCGTCGGGATATTTGTTCGCGATTTTTACACGGTTTAACAAATCCGATGATTTTCGTTTTTTCGCTCCTTCGTCGTTTAAAAGTATATCGGTTTCACGCGTCAGTATAACGTCGCAGTTTGACATTTTAAACAAGCGTTTTAATTTCAAAGCGACAGAAAGATTTAAATCTTTTTCGATTATATCGTCAACCCCAACCGCTCCGCTGTCAATTCCCCCGTGTCCCGCGTCTATTATAACCATGGGTTTAACGGATTTNTCAGCCTTTCCGCCGAAACATTTGTAAATATATTATTTCGCGACAAAGTCACGGAATCCGCCCTGAATGTCAAATATAAAATAAACGCGGATATAATGATATACATAAGAACAAAAACATAAAAATTCAAAAGATATTTTAGACTTTTAACTTTCATAAATTTTCCCTTTCAAAAACAATTACTGTTTCGCGGAACGATTTAATCCGTCCCCCACAATAAAATATATGAAAGAGTATAAATTATATAATACTTTTAAAAATTTATTTTTTGTTTTTTGTTTTAAATCCAAGCCTTTTTAAAATACTTATCTCCGACGCTCCCAGATAATACGCCGTTATCCCAACGACAAACAGAGGGATTAGCGTAAGAAAAAAGTAATAAGGCGGAGTTCTCATAATAACGTTTTCCCTGAAAAGTACCGATTCAAGCCCCATGTATATTGAGTTTGACATTTTTATTATTATCTCCATCATGCCGCCCAGAGAAACCGCTCCCGCGTCGGGGTCGGTTAAATTATTTACCGACGCGTAAATTTTTAACACTGTGTATATAATATAGCACAAAATATTAAAAACACTGCCGAACAAAACAATCAGAAGAGGAGTCTTTATTTTATGAACTCCCGCGTCTTCTGCTCTTAAAGTTTTGGAAGCGGCTTTCGCTCCCGATTCCCACATCATCGAGTATATTATAAAGAGATATAACCCGACGGACAAAGCGGAAGCGGCTAAAATAAGCGCGTCGTTTCCATTCGCTCCCGCGAATCCGATTATTACCATTACACCGAAAACGGACATGGCTATTTGATTTACGTATAATTTAATTATGGCTTTGCCATTTTTTGCGAAAAAATCTTTCATTGCAACTAATTCCTTAAAAATTTATTTTATAACGTTTATATTTTACGGTTTATTTATATATTTTATAATTTAAATGTGTTAAAATAATTAAGAACCTATAAATTATATTATATTATTTAAAAACGGAGAGAACAAAATGGCTCAATTATATCTTTTATTTGATTTATTTATAACTTTTTTTCAAATAGGATTGTTCACGATAGGCGGCGGATATGCCATGATTCCGTTGATAACTCAAAAAGTTGTCGGCAAAAACTGGTGTACGGAGGCTGACATACTCGATTATATCGCCGTAGCGGAATCAACCCCCGGTCCGTTCGCAATAAACACAGCGACTTTTATCGGAATAAAACAAGTCGGGGTAATAGGTGCAATAGCAACCGTTCTTGGGATTGTTTTACCGTCGTTTATTATAATACTCATCATAGCGAAATTTTTCATGAAATTCATGGAATACAAAGGAGTTGTCGCTGCGTTAAACGGACTTCGTCCCGCAGTTATCGGGCTTATGTCCGCCGCCGTCGTTTCAATCGCGATAACCGCGTTTAATTTAAGTATAGATTTCAGCTCTTTTAATATTATAAATTATATAAAAAACATAAATTTTATAGAAGTAGCGATTTTCGCGATACTGTTAATTTTATCGCGAATAAAAAAATTAAAAATAACCTCATACAAGATTATATTAATATCCGCAGGCTTGGGGATTGTGATATACGGCGCGTTGGATTTTATCCCGGCGTGAGTTACGGGAGTTTGGACGCGTGTCACTTTTCTTTTTGCGAGAAAAAGAAAAGTAACCAAAAGAAAAACGATACTTGGCAAACAGTGGTTTACAGGGAGAAACTTTTCGGGAAAGTTTCTCCTGATTTATTTTTAATATTTTTCGCAAAACCCCTTGACTCTATAGCCAACAATAGATGTATAATACAATTAACGCAAAAAATCAAACGAAAAAGGTGGTATGAACATTGGAAAAAATAGGTGATTTTGCGAAACGCTGTGAAGTTACAGTCCAAACCTTGCGGTGGTATGACAAACTGGGATTGCTTACGCCTGATTATATCGATAAATTCACGGGTTACAGATATTATAATACAGAAAAAGCGGTGGAAGTTCAGCGTATTACAGCGTTAAAAGAAATAGGTTTTTCATTGGAAGAAATCAAGAGATTTTGTTTTACAGATGAAGACGGTGAAAAACATCGGCTCGTTTTGCAAAAACGCCGTGAGCTTGAAAATCTGGCAAAAGAAACGGCGCAGAAACTGCGTATATTGAATAAAATCGAAGAAAAATTAGATATTGATAAAAAAAATAAAAAAAGGGAACAAAAAATGAAAAATAAAGATAATTTTAAATTTGAAAACGATGAAAAAGTTATAGGACGCTGGGAAGTTCTCGGCGCGGTCGAGAAAAAAGAGGATTATTTACCCGGTAAAAAGATTTTCCGACGGGGTGTATTTTTTTCGGAATTATATTTTTTACCGGACGGCGAAGAATATTGGAGATTTGCATGGACAAAAAATTGTGTTAAAGTGGGTTGGAACGACGGATTTTTATTTTGTAAATACGAAACGCAGGAAACCGGCGGCGTGTTATATATGTTTTTGGAATTGCACCAGACAGTTGTATTAAAACAAATGGACAAAAAACGTTATACGCAAAACGAAATCGGTTGGCGCGGAAATATTGATTTAATCGATAAACCGTTTGTAAACGACGAAAAAGTGCTCGGCAAATGGTCGGCTGTTGATTTTGTAAATAAAATCGATGATTTTAATATTTCGAAAACAAAAAATACCGAAAAGATATATTTTAAATCAGCGGAATTTTTACCCGACGGTGAATTTGTATTTGTTATGGATAACACAGCGGAACGAATCCCCGGAAGTGAATCGCGTTATTATATGGACAGCTCATTTAAATCAAAATGGACAAACGGGACAACTTTTTCAGATACAACATACGGTCTTATCGCGAATACATATGAAATTCGTGTTTTAAACGGAAAAGAATATTTGTTTATCGAATGGAAAACAAACGATTATGTATGGGTAAGCCGTCAGTGGGGCAACGAATCGTCTGTATTCAAAATAATTTATTATGTATTTACGCGTGAAAGTTAATGCAAAATAATTCAATGGTGTATCTGTAAAGTAAAAACAGATACACCATTGTTTTGTTAATCTATGGGGTTTATAACGGATATGATAAAGTTTTCTTTTTTGAAGATTTTCTGCATTCTTTCTTCTATATCTTCAAAAGTTACACTGCCGATTATTTCGGGCAAATCGAGTACATCATAACCTTTAAATAAACAATTTACAAACGCGTTCGATATATTTTCGGTACTGTCAAACAGGGTTATACTTCCTGCATAGCTTACCCTTTTACAGCGTTCAAACGCTTCGCGGTCAAGTCCGTTTTTGATTTTATCCTCAAATTCTTTTATGATTTCGCTCATGATTTCAATAGGGTTTTCGGATTCCCCGCCGTAAATCATATGTCCGTATTCGGGTTCCATTTCACAGCCTGCGTAAAATTTATTGTTTATTTTACCCTCGCTGTAAAGCCTTGTATAAAAATCTCCCGATTTGGAAAAAAGTATGTCGTTTAATATATCAAGTTCCGCGGATTTTTTCGCGAGTTCTTTGCCGTATAATCCTGTTTCATCGTCTTTTATCCCTATATTGAACATCGGTTTTGAGACCTTCAATTTTTTTTCTACGATATTTTTTTTGATTCCTTTCGGCTCGTTGTATTTGTATCTCTCTATATCAAACGGCGCGGATTTTTTCAAAACTTTATCCGCCGCGAGTTTTACCTGTTCAATCGTCACATCTCCCGAAACGCATAACATCATGTTGTTGAGGTTGTAAAAAGCGTTGTAGCATTTGTATAAAATATCCGCGTTTATGTGTGAGATTGATTCGACTGTTCCTGCAATATCAAGGCGAACGCTGTGTTTTTCGTACATATTCGACAACATTTGAAAATATACCTGCCACCCCGGATTATCGTCGTACATTCTTATTTCCTGACTTATTATCCCCTGTTCTTTCTGTACCGTTTCATCGGTAAAATACGGGTGTGTTACAAAATCGAGAAGTATTTCGAGTGATTCGTCGAAATTATCCGCGCAGGAAAATAAATAACAGGTTTTGTCAAAAGCCGTGTATGCGTTTGAATAAGCTCCCGTGTCGGCGAAACGCTGGTCGGCGTGTATTCCGTTTTCATTTTCGAATAATTTGTGTTCGAGAAAATGCGCTATCCCGTCGGGTACAGTTGTAAATTCAATCTCGCTGTTTGTTTTGAATATATTATCTACGGAGCCGTATTTTGTCCCGAATAACGCGTAAGCCGTTGTATGATTTTTGGGGATAACGTATATATCAAGTCCGCTTTCATGCTTTAAATAATAATATTTTTCGTCTATTTTAACGTTTTCAACCGTTTTGAACATTTTTATATTTCCTCGCTTTCTTCGGTATCTTCGGCTTCATCGCTTGATAAAGTCCCTTTTAAAAAATATATTGTGTCAGGGCTCAGATTTTTCGCGGATTCGATTATATCTTCCCTTGTCACTTTTTTTATTTCTTCAATCGCGTCTTCGGGTGATTTTATATTTCCGCAATATAATCTTCGCAGATACCAGTATGAAATACTCCCCGCGCTGTCGAACACTTCTTTGTATGAATTTATAACGCTTAATTTGGCGATTTCTATGTCTTTGTCGGAAAAATTGCCGTTTTTCATTTCGTCGAGTTGTTTTAAAATTTCATCCACTGTTTTTTGTTTGTTTTCGGTTTCTATACCGCATAAAACGGTGATTATTCCTTTCGCGGATTCAACAACTGTGCGGCAGTAATAGCAGAGTGAAAGTTTTTCTCGTACATTTTGAAACAGTTTCCCTGTTGGGGTCATCGCGTAAACTGCGTCAAACATTACAAAATTCGCGAAATCTTCGTTTTTGTTCGATGTTCCCATTCTGAAACCTATTGCGAGTTTTCCTTGGTTCACTTCCATTTCCTCGATTATCTCGCCTTTAAATTCGGCTTTTAAAATAACATCGGAATCGCATTTTTCCATATCGTTTCTGTTAATATTTTGCAGCAAGCGTTTGAACTTGTCAGCTATAAATTCTTTCTTTTCAGTAAATTTTCCGACACAAAAAATCTCTATCGTGCAGTGCGACATGATGTAGTTGTAATGTTCATAAAGGTTCATGCAATCAATGGCGTCAACACTCTCGGCAGAACCCAAGTTGTTCACCGCAAAGCGTTCGCCTTTACACATATTTTCCACGCATTTTCGGTACACATAAGCGTTTTTATTGTTTATCTGCGAGAGTATGTCATTTTTAAGATTTACCTTTTCACCCTCCACATATCCGCTTGTGAAGCCGTCTTCGTTTACAAGAGGATTCGTAAAAATATCACCCAGTAAATCTATTGTTTCCTCAGCAATATCTGTATCATCGAGCGAATATTTGTTTTCAAGCATTTCCGCCGAAAATATTAAAGTCTGAGCCTCCCCTATTCTGTCCGTCCAAACCCCTATTTTCGCCGCATAGAGATGACTTAGGCGTTTGTTTATATCTGCCATCGTTTTATAGTTTTTGCTTCCCCTTTTGAGAACTTTCGCGAGAAGTGCGGTTTTTGACGCTCTCAGCTCAGTTTCAAGCCTGCTTATTACGTCGATTTCTATGAAATTCGTCTTGAATTTATCGGATTCAACAAAGTTTATGTTTATCTCTTTTCCTATATTTATCCTGTCTAAACCCATTTTTATTTTATCCCTTCTTTAAATTTATATATGCTTTATTTTATATTACACCTTTTATTCTTAAATTTCAAGAAAAATTTATACAATTTTTCGCCGAAAATCAAAAAAATATAAAATTTTATAGACATATATGATAAACTATGCTATAATTATGCTGTATAACGAAAATTAATCGAGAATTTTAAATAAAAAATAAATATAATACAGAAAGGTTGAGATAATTATGCAAAAAATATGCTTCAACAAAGACTGGAAATTTGCAAAAGGCAATATACCGTTCAGTTATTGGGGACATTGGGCGTTAAACGCAGGCGAAAGTAAATCTGTTGACCTTCCTCATGATTTCATGATTGAACAAAAACGCGACCCGAATTCGCTCACAAGACGCGACGGAGGATATTTTCCCGGAGGAGTGGGCTGTTATTCGAAAAAATTCTTTGCACCGCAGGACTGGAAAGACAATAATATTTACGTTGAATTCGAGGGTGTTTACATGAACGCGACAGTCAGCCTCAACGGAAACGTGATAAAACGCCAGAATTACGGTTATACTACATTCTTTGTAAGCCTTGACAAGTATATAAAATACGGCTCGGAAAACGTTATCGAAGTAATAGCCGACAACGCCGCGATACCCAACAGCAGATGGTACAGCGGAGCCGGAATATACAGGTATGTCTGGCTTTATACCCCCGCAAAAAGCCATATAAATTTCAACGGGGTATATATAAAAACAAAATCCGTGAGCAACGGGTCGGCTGTTCTTCAAATACAAACGGATATATCCAAAGAAACAAGCAACATTTTCAAAGATTCGATAGAGCATATTATAAAAGATTCCAAGACTGATGAAGTCGTAGCTTCGGTAAAATACGATTGTAAAACAAATATTATAGTGAGCGAAAGCAATTATTCAATCGATGCGGAGATAAAAAACCCGAAAATATGGGACATAGAATCCCCGAATTTATACACGGTTATCACAAATTATTATATCGACGATGTGATTGCGGACACGACAAACACGACATATGGAATACGGACATTCTCGGTTGACGCGAAAAAAGGGGTTGTTTTGAACGGAAAACCGATAAAATTAAAAGGCGGCTGCGTACATCATGACAACGGAATACTTGGAGCGGCTTCATATGTAAGAAGCGAAGAAAGAAAGATAGAATTATTGAAAAAAAGCGGATTTAACGCTGTAAGAACCGCGCATAATCCACCGTCTCCGGCTTTTTTGGACGCTTGCGACAAACTTGGCATGATTGTAATGGACGAAGCGTTTGACAGTTGGCGCTGCGCGAAAACGCAGTTTGATTATCATTCTGTTTTCGATACAGATTGGGAGCATGACCTCACAAGCATGATTTTACGCGACAGAAACCACCCGTCAATATTATTTTGGAGCATAGGGAACGAAATCGTTGAACAAAAAGGCGAAAGCGGCGCGCCGGAAACATCGGCAATGCTGTATAAAACGATAAAAAAATACGACGACAGACCTGTCGGGATGGCTATTATGGGATATGACAAAACAAACGAAAATAATATCGCAGGGATAAATTCCGTAGTCGCTCCGCTGGATTTCGTCGGATATAACTATCAATACGAGGATTATGAGATAGATGTCATAGAATATCCCGACAGGATTATAATAGGCACGGAAACAATACCGAAAGATATATATAAATCGTGGCAAGCTACCATGGCATATACGAATGTTGCAGGCGATTTTGTCTGGACTGCGATTGATTATCTCGGTGAAGCGGGTATCGGCAGGTCATATTATACAGAAGAACGACCGGAAATCGAGGCACATTTGACGGATTATCCGTGGAATCAGGCGTATTGCGGCGATATTGATGTATGCGGATTCAAGAGACCGCAGTCATATTACAGGGATATATTGTGGGGAGTTTCGGATAAACCGAAGATGTTTGTAAGACGTCCGACAAAGTATTCGCATGATTCGGAGAAGGTTTCATATTGGGGCTGGAATGATGATATTGAGGGTTGGGACTTTGATATAGCCGATAAAACCGAGGTTATCGTTGATATATACTCCCCTGCCCAATCGGTTGAACTTTTCCTTAATGATGTTTTGATAGGCAAGAATGATTTAAACGAATTAAAAACAAGTTTTGTTGTTCCGTACAAAAAAGGCGAGTTAAAAGCGGTAGATTCAAATAAAAACGCTGTTATTTTAACAACATCAAAAGGTCCTGCGAAAATAAAACTGACAACGGACAGAGAGATAATCGAAGCCGACGGGGACTTGTCGTATGTAACTGTTGAAATAGTAGATACAGACGGCAAAACCGCGACAAACGCGACAAATACAGTATCATTTTTTATCGAAGGTTCGGGGAAATTAATCGCGGTAGGCTCTGCAAATCCCAAAACAGAAGAAATGTATGTAGGTAATATTCACAGCGCGTATGACGGAAAACTCATGGCTGTAATCAAATCAACAAGACAAGGAGAGATAAAATTGACGGCTTTATCCGATGGTTTGGAGAAAGCGGAGACGATAATAACGGCAGAATAGCAAATAAAAAGAAATGTTGTAAAGACGAATTGTTTACTTCAAAGGCGGGAAAATCCCGCCTTTTTCTTATTCCCATGACAAAAACCTGTGTTTTTAACCTAAAATGCGTCCGTTTTGGGTATCGCGTAAAGCGAATTGTTTTACACCAATATATGTCAATCATGTATTTGTTTGCCTAATTTTGTGATTTTTTATTCTTTTTTGGATATTTTTCATGTTTTTGATATTTTTTTTGCAAAAATACTTGACAAAACGCCGATTTTATGCTATAATAGTAACCATTCGAGAGGCCAATATCGGATATGCCGCATTAGACCGAAGAAAGCGGTATTGCAAAGCAAATCACTTTACAGAAAGCAAAAAAACGCAAAGTTTCAAAAAACACACAAAAACACAAGTAAAAACACACAAAAACACAAAAAACAAACGCAAATTTAGTAGAGGATGTGGAAAAAATGAAAAAAGCGCTATCATTAATTTTATCATTGCTTCTGGTTGTTACCGCAATGATTGTACCCCAAGCAAACCCAAATGTACTCAGCTCTGACTTGACTATATCAAACAATTCCGAATTCTTCAAAGAAATCGCAAATACTCCCGATACTATTTTTACTAAAATAGGAGAAGGAACAAACGCACTCGGAAATGAATTCGGCGACCTTATCCCGCAATCGTCCAAATGGTGGATGAATTTCTATATGAAAAGCGGCGCGACTTCAAATATATATATAATGTTCTGCGCCAGCATAGACCTCCCCGCTCCTATCGCGGACAAAGAATATTTACTTCATGATATTTATGCAAACGCTGATAACACACTTGAAGCTCTCGCTTATACTCTGGCTCATCAAAGTTTTACTGCCGATTCCAAAACGGGCGGTATAGGTACGGTAGAGTTCTTCAATTTATTTGAAAACGCGGGAGGACTTGGTGACTTTGATAACTTTGACCAGAAACGCTTGAAAATGATGCAGGATATTATATGGGGCAAAGCAAGCGATGTATATAAAGACGTTATCCAAAGCATGGCTGACCAAGCGGCAGCAAACACCGAAACAAAACTCGATTTTAATCCGACAATAACAAGTGCGACTTCGACGTCACTTGAATTTACATATACAGGTTATGTTCCGGCTCATAAAGTTCAGCTTACATGGACTGATGAATGGTCGGGTTCGGAACTTATAAACGGAGCGACAGAATCTGCATCGTTTACAACAACTCCGGTCAGTATGCTCACGGGAAGCAAATGTATAGAATTTACCGTTGAGTGCAACGCGGGAGAAACAAAAACATATAAAATAGATTTCAATAATATTATCGGCTCTGTTGATTTTAATTTCAGCGACACTATACCTTATATAAAAGTTCCCGACAGCGGTGCGGCAGTTAAAGGCGCGTTATTAAAATATATGATTCACCCCGACGAAATAAAAGAAACGCTTTATCAGAATCTTTTGATTGCTCACGCTCAGTTCTTTGAGTTTGAAAAAAATTATAATTTCACAGTTAAAGCGAACGCGGAAATACCCGTTAAGAAAACTTTATCACTCAACGACTTCACACCGGACGAAACAGAATTTACATTTGTTATGCAACCCGTTACAGATGAAACCGGAACACAAAACGCGGGAGCGCCTGTTTCGAAAGTTATATCCGCAAATAAAATACTCGCAGGCGGAGAAGATAAATTTGAAATAAAAGACCTCACACGCGGAACATATTATTATAAAGTATCGGAAGAAGCAAAAGACGGCTGGATATGTCTCACACTTCCCTACATCGTAAAAATAACAGTAGCGGGAGACGGAACGGTTTCATATAACGTTTACGATAACGTTGACGGAACAGAGGGAACAGAGTCCCCCACTTGCGACCCGATAGAATTCACAAACGAATATGCTCCTTCGACAGAAGCCGAAATAGTTGTACAGAAAACATTAAACAACGGTAAAATAAGAGCGGGTGAAAAATTCACGTTTGATTTAGTTGAAGTTACAGACGAAAACGGCGAAGAAGAAAAACCCGGCGGCAAAAAAATGTACACGGAAATCGAAGGACCTATGGAAGACGAAGAAGTTAAGACAACTACATTCGAACTTAAAGATTTATCTTACCAGTCAGAATATTTTTATAAAGTAACAGAACAGTCAGCCACAAACTGGTCATGCGCGAAAACTACATATATAGTAAGAGTAGTAACGGGCATCGACGGAAAAGCATCTTATTATATAGATAAATCCGAAACGGTTTCGGACACCGGTGAATTATCATTCCTGAATACTTATGTCCCTCCTGTGACAGACGCTGAAATCATCGTTAAAAAGACTCTCGGCATGGGTAGTCTTGAAGCGGGTGAAAAATTCACGTTTACATTAACCGAAGTTACCGACGGAACAGGAACAACAGACAAATCCGGCGGAACATCAATGAGTTTGGACATAGAAGGACCTATGGCTGACGGAGCAAATAAAACAGGTAAATTTGAACTTCTCAATTTATTGACAGGTTCTGAGTATTATTACAGAGTTACAGAACAGGCAGACACAAACTGGTCATGCGATAAATCTTCATATATAGTTAAAGTTGTAACAGCGGAAGATAAAACGGTTTCTTATTTTATAGACGATTCAAGAATAGGCTCCGACGCATGTGAACTGACATTTGTAAATAACTACATAACAACGACAGAATCAACAACAGAACCGACGACGGCACCGACTACCGAATCTACAACAGAATCGACGACGGAGTCAACAACAGAATCTACCACCGAATATACGACTGAATATACAACTGAGTATACCACCGAGACAACAACTCAACCGTATACACAACCTACAACTCCGTATACAACACAACCCGACACTCAGCCTACAACACCTCCGCAGGAAACGACAGTTCCATCAACGACAGAAACCACAACTACTCCTCCCCCGCCTCCTACTGAGCCGGTTATAGAGGAAGAAACCACAATGGAATATATTCCTCCGGAAACTACAATCGAAGAAACCACCGAAGAAGAATTTGAAGAAGGCACGCCTCTTGTACCTCTCGCGAATTTCCCTCCGGAAGAAGAATGGAAAGACAATCCCAAAACAGGCAACAGTATTTACGCTCTCTTAGGATTTTTAGCGTTGACTGCAATAGGAGTGTTGACACTCAAAAAAAGTAAAGGCAGATACACCAAATAAATTTCAATATTTATCTTTCAATAGTTGATAGCGTTTGGCGGGGATTTGTTTATTGTGTTTTTACAAGTCCCCTCACATCCTCATTAATAATATATAAACGTCAGAATAAAATTTTGAAAGAATAATATACAAAGGCGGAGATAAAAAAATCTCCGCTTTTTATTTTTAAAATAATTGTTTACAAAATTATTAAAATATGCTATAATATAGAATGTTGTTATTTATAATAAATAAATTTCGCAAAAGGAGAGTGTAATATTATGAAGAAGATTATTGCTGTAATGTTTTTGGTTTGGGTTATCACAGGGATTTTATATTCGTGCAGTTCCGTGGAAACAGGAGAAAAAGGAAACGACGACAGCAAACAATCGGATAATATAACCGACGCTAACGGTGAAACCAGCGCAGAAGAAGTGAACACGACCACCGACAAATTGGACGTACTCCCCGATTTGCCCGATATGGATTTGGAAAACAAAAAATTCACTTTCTATGTCATGGGTTACGAAAGAAACGTAAATAACTATTCTATGGAAATTTACGCCGAAGCCGAAAACGCAGATGTTATAAACGACGCTGTTTACAAAAGAAACAAAACAGTTGAAGCAAAATATAATTTCGAAATTGCAGAACAACCCGAAACCCAAAGCAGCCTTGCTGACAGTGTGAAAAAATCGCTTCTTGCGGGTGAGGATATATATCAAGTATTTATGATGAATCTTCGCGACAGCGTAAGTCTTGCGAACCAAGGTTTTCTTCTCGATTTGAACACGGTTGAAAATATTGATTTGACAAAACCGTGGTGGGATTCAAACAGCAACGACGGATTTTCGATATGCAATAAACTTTATTTCACTGTTGGTGATATAAATATAATGGATAACAACGCGACATGGGCGGTATTCTTCAACAAAAATCTGATAAAAAACACAGGACTTACAATGCCCTATGAATACGTAAAAAATAACGAATGGACAATGGACAAATATTATGAAATGTCAGTTGCCGCCGCGAAAGACCTTAACGGCGACGGGGTTATGAATCCCGACGACGACTGTTGGGGAACTGTCGGTGACCATATGAATACGTTTATGCTTTTTATATCATCTGGTGAACGTATTACAAAAAAAGACAACGAAGATGTTCCGTATCTTGAAACCATGGGTGACCATGCCGCAAGCGTTATGGAAAAAGTCTTTAATATACAGTTGAACAAAGACAGCACTTTACACGCCAATGGATACGAGAGCAAATACGCGAATGTTTACAGTGATATGATACGCCGTAATTTTAAAGAGGACAGAGCGTTATTTTATATAGCAGGTATGTTGTCGTATACTCTTTTAAGAGATATGGAAAGTGAATTCGGTATGGTTCCGATGCCCAAATATGACGCGTCGCAGGAAAATTATTATACGACATACAATCCGAACAACGCGTCAGCTTTATCTATCCCGAACACAAACACAAAAATCGCGGAAACCGGACTTGTTGTTGAAGCTATCGCTGCCGAAAGTATGCACACATTAACTCCCGCGTATTACGAAGTTGCACTTGAACGCAAATATATGCGCGATGTTGAATCAAAAGAAATGCTCGATATAATATTATCATCGAGAATATTCGACCTTGATTTAGTATACAACTGGGGCGGAACATATGACGTGTTTGAACGTTTGACCCAGAAAAATTCAAGAGATTTTACAAGTGAATTTGAAAAAATAAAAACAAAAGCTGAAACAGAAATAACAAAAACCATAGACAAATTTAAAGAATTAAGTTAAGTTTGATTTTAATTTATGTGATTATTTCAAGAGAGGGGTATATCATGGTATCTCACGGTTTTAACTTTGAAAGCGGAGATATATTAGCTGGAATGGGTGCTTCTTGGTTCGTTTCATATGCCTACTACGAAAAAATAGATAAATTCCACCGAAATTGGGACAAAGTTCCAACTGTTCAACCACGACTCTCCAGATACAAAAAAGGTCGGGCGTTCCACAAAGCATGGTTAAATGAAGTGTTGACAATGAATCCCGTTAAACTCAATACAAATAAAATTGAGCTTGACGCTCAACAAACCAAAATGATGGCAAAAGAGTTATTAAAAAACTGGGAATAATATAATTTATACTTCTTTTGTGAATTTATAACAGAAAGGACTTGATGATTTATCGCTGATAATAAAAAAAGCGGCAGAAAAATAGTCGCACAAAATAAAAAAGCCCGTCACGATTATTTCGTTGAAGATTCTTTTGAAGCGGGTATAGAACTTTTTGGTACAGAAGTGAAATCAATAAGAGAAGGCAGAGTAAGTTTCAGGGATTCTTATTGCTATGTTGACAAAGGCGAATTGTTTGTAACAGGATTTCATATATCACCATATGAAAAAGGTAATATTTTTAATAAAGACCCTTTGAGATTAAAACGTCTTTTAATGCACAAAAAAGAAATATTAAAAATGTATTATTATGTTTCAAAAGACGGTTATACACTTGTTCCTTTAAGTATATATTTTTCGAACAGTAAAGTAAAAATTGAAATAGGTTTGTGCAAAGGTAAAAAATTATATGATAAACGCGATGATATGGCGGAAAAATCATTAAAACGTGAGAGTGAACGCTATATTAAAGAAAGAAACAGATAAATACGGGGGCGTAAAGGTTTCGACGGGGAATCAAGTCTACGATAAGCGAGTAGTGAGGCGGAATCACTTAAAATTCGAGCAATTTAAAAATTAAACGCTAACAATAATAAATTAGCAGTAGCGGCTTAAGCCGCTTCCATCCCGGCGGTTGAGGACTGCGGCGCCGTTTGGGGTGTAACAGCAGCAGTGAACGGATTAAACTTAAGCTTTGCGGTATAATCTGTATGAATGAAGCTACCCCGGCATAAGCCTGACTGTGGGCGTATGCTACGGGGGAAATTAAAGCACAGTCTACACTCGTAGAAAGTTTTAGATGAGGTTCTTCGGACAGGGGTTCGATTCCCCTCGCCTCCACCACAACACGCTAATCCGAAACTTTTTGTAAATCTTAGGTTTTTTGGATTGGTGATAGCAACAAAACAC
>JGI994J12354_10001191_pt1 | contig 26387 bp, 21 predicted proteins | sample IntmicLarv3ML3BL_FD_12354 | JGI IMG/M metagenome (IMG submission 12354)
ATCGGCGCGGGGGTTCTTTTATTTTTACAGTTCAATATCCTTGCCCAAGCTCTCCAGCAATGCATACGACGCCATCGCCCGTGCGTACCAGTGCCCGCACTCGATTTCGCTGAAGGGATTCCGCATCCCGCCGTCGTACCGCGCGCGGCAGACACGCTCGATTTCCAAGCCCTCTTCCACATGCCCCATTAGCATGAGGTGCGAGGCGACCTGGTGTTCGATTCCCGTCCAGACCTCGTCGGAATACACGAAGGGAAGCGACGGCTTGTTCCCGTTCGGCCAGGAGCAGAGCAGAAGCCCGCCCTCCTTGCCCACGGCATAACCCGGGCGCTGCGGGTTGGAATGTCCCTCCATCGTGTGGCGGAGGTTGTATTTGTAGACGCTCAACAGGTGGCTTGACAGCTTCGCCGGGTCAAGGATGTCGCCCAGACCGGCCAACTTTGCCAGCCACGCGCCCAGCACGCCGTCGGAGATGCAGCCAGTGCCGTATTGGTATTTCGGCCCCTCAAGATTTAGCAACGCTTTTGTGGAGGGTGTCTCGCCGTCGAGATTTAACGACGCGCGGAGGCCATCCCACTGCACTTCTTGGATGAAATATTCGCCGTTCCAGAGCTTTGTCTCGCAGTATGTTTTGCCTGCTTTGTAAATCGCAAGCCAGCGCTTCTCGTTATCCGGCTCCCCAAAATGCGCCGCCATACCGGCCGCCGCTTTCAGCGCACCGAGGTAGAAGGACGTACACATCACGTCCGCGCCCCAGAATTCGATGTCGTAGGTATTGTGGTGCGGTTCCAGCAAGATGCCCTTCTCATCCACATCCCAAGTCTTGATGCAATATGCAAGACTCTTTTTGACGTACGGCCACAACTTTGCGAGCCATTTGTCGTCGCCGCTGATTTTCCAATCGCGGTAGAGCTTGATGATACCGCCGAGCTGCCCGTCCGACGCGGCGTGGAAATCATGCGTCACAGGGCGAATCGGCAGCGAGGTGCGGAAGGTCTGATGCCCTTCCTCGTTTTGCGACACCATAAACTCCGTATCGCGCAAGCTGCGCTCCATGTCGGGGAAGAGCTTGCAAAGCGCCTGTGCGTAGTTCCACACATGTGTGCAGGAACCGTGGCAGGAGCCGATGAAGTCCTGGCAGCCTTCCCAGCCCCAGAAGCGGCCGTCATATTGCCGCAGTACCGTCGGGGATTTCAAAATACAAAGGTTCGCAGAAACAGCGTCCTTGATGACTTCCGGTACGTCCGCACCGAAGAGCTTGTCTGTAAACGCTTGCGACTTCGCGCGCAAATCGCAGAAATTCGTACGCCAGTAAGATTCCACCTCGTCGATGGATGCGAAACGCTCCGCATACCACGGGCGGTAATATGAGCGGAAATCGGCTTTTTCCCATTCGTTCAACTGCTCATGCCAATCGCCGCAACGCAGGTTCGAATACGGCACATACCAAGATACGAACAGCCGCACCATCTTGCTTGCGCCCGCCGCCAGTGAGAACGGAATCGCGAGTGACGCGCCGGGGCTTTGCATATCGGCGGCGCTACCCTTATCGGCAACAACGCCCTTCAGGATGTTGTTCCAGTTCATGGTCTGGTTGTCAAACCAGCCGCCGCGGAACCAGTCACAGTCTATATAGGCCTTTTCGTCCGCGGTGATATTGAACCAGCCAGTGTCATAAAAACGGTCGCGCCCGCCTGCCGGCTGGTACAGTGTGAAGCCGTTTTCCTTCGCGACGGAGAGAGGCTTCACCATGGCACCCTTTGCTTCGTCCGGCGTGCGGTTATCGCTCTCCGGGCTTATAAAGTTCGGCGCACAGAAGTAGAACACGCCGTCCACCGATGCGTCGGAGGTGTTTGTTAAAGTGTATTCCAGACTGCCGACAGGCAAAGAGGAATTGTCCGTATCCTTGGGTGTGAAGGGACTCCAGGCCGTCAGTTTTGCGGAAAGCGGGAGCGTATCGTCGGCCATGTCCACCTCGCAGAACGGGAAGGACGCAGAAAACGTGTTGCGCGAGAAGCGGGGCAGGCCGTAGTTTGTATGCGGACAGCCCGTGCCGAAGCCCTCGGGATTGCGGCTCATCCCACCAAAGACCTTCTGGTTTGTGACCGGCCCTTCTATCAAGCGGGACGCGTTTTCTTTCCCCAGTACGGTTACTGCCGCGTATACGCCCGGTTCCTTTTGCAGGTTCGGCGCATGCCGCAGAGAAAAGTTCGACAGCATACCGCTGCCCTCCACGCAGAACATACCCGCGCCAATGCCGCCGATGGGGAATGCGATATGCTCTGTCTTGTCCTGTTCATAGGTGAAACCCTTACCGTTCCAAGTAGACATAACCAACCTCCTAAGATAGTAGTGAAATGTTCCGTTACTATCAGTTATACCATGACGGAGGTGCTTCCGCAACCATGAAAATTTGTGCACTTGCGCAAATGAATGGACAGATTTACAAACACGGCGGTATTGTTATTCCTCTACCCGCACAATCCGCGCGCCGAGACGGCGGAGTTTTTCATCAAAGCCGCAATACCCCCGGTCGATGTGGAAGATGTCGCGCACCTCTGTTGTGCCCTCCGCCGCAAGACCCGCCACGACAAGCGCCGCGCCCGCCCGCAAGTCCGTCGCGCGCACCTGTGTGCCGGTTAGCCGCGGGATACCCTCCACAACGGCGCTGCGGCTGTCGATTTTAATGTCTGCGCCCATGCGCTTCAACTCACCGACATGCATGAAGCGGTTTTCAAATACGGTTTCTATCACGATACCGCTCCCGCGGGTGGCGGCCATGAAGCCCATGAACTGCGCCTGCATATCCGTCGGGAAGCCGGGATAGGGCAGCGTTTTGACATCAACCGCGCAGGCATCATCCGTACCGCAGACGCGTAGGCCGCCGTCGCATTCGTCCACAGTGACATTCGCTTCACGGAGCTTGGCCGTGATGGCCTTGAGATGGTCGGCGACGATATTTTCCAGCACGACTTTGCCGCGCGTGGCCGCCGCCGCCAGCATAAAAGTGCCTGCTTCGATACGGTCGGGGATGACGCCGTGCACGCCGCCGTTGAGTTCCTTTACGCCGTTGATGCGGATGGTATCCGTCCCCGCGCCGCGCACGTCCGCACCGATGGCGTTTAAGAAATGCGCCAAATCCACTATCTCCGGCTCATTCGCGCAGTTTTGCAAAACGGTTTGCCCCTCCGCGAGGACAGCGGCCATCATGATGTTCTCCGTCGCGCCGACGCTGGGAAAATCAAGATACACCGTTGCGCCGGTGAGCTTATGCGCGGTGGCATGGACATAGCCATGTTCCTGCGTGATGTCCGCGCCCATTGCCGCGAAACCCTTCAGATGCTGGTCAATGGGACGCGTGCCGATGGCGCAGCCGCCGGGCAGCGGCGCGCGGATTTCCCCAAAGCGCGCCAGTATTGGCCCCATCGCCAGGAAGGATGCGCGCATCCGCCCGGCCAACTCAAAAGATACTTCGCGCTTTTGTATATCCGCAGCGGTGACGGTCATTGCCGCCCGCTGTGCGTTCCAGCGCGTTGTGCCGCCGAAATCTTCAATAATATTCTGCATGACGAACACGTCCGTCAAAGCGGGAACATCCTGTATCACGCATTCGTGCGGGGTTAGCAGTGTTGCCGCCAAAATAGGAAGCACCGCGTTTTTGCTCCCGCCGATACGTACCGTACCGTGCAGGGGCGGGCTTTGTTCAATCAAAAGACATGCCATGGCCATCATCTCCTGGTGGTTGATACTGCTATTCTTGCCGCTTTTGCGGAAAAAATAGCAAGCGTCTGGAAATAAAGACTTGATTTATTTGCTACAATTGGGTATTATTGGAAATGAAGGGAACGAATGGAATGTTGGAGGGGTTTGTATGGAAATTATTTGGACAGAGCAGAATCGTTTTCTGATTGTCAAAATTGACGGCGAAATTGACCACCACAGCACGGACATCATCCGTGCGACGGTGGACAAGTCATTTGACCGGGCGAAAGCGAAACACATCATTTTCGACATGGCGCGGGTGGGTTTTATGGACAGCTCGGGCATCGGGATGCTGATTGGGCGGTATCGTGCAATCGAGGGTATGGGCGGTAAGGTGTATGCCGTGGGGATGGGGGAGCCGTTGCGGAGACTGTTTGACATTTCCGGCTTGACGAAGATTATCATCTGCCGCGACACGGCGGCGGATGTGATGGCGGAGAGGGGGGAGAACAATGCCTGACAATGAGATGTGCCTGACATTTTTCGCCTTGTCGCGGAATGAGAGCTTTGCGCGGATGGCCGCGGCGGGTTTTGCAGCACAATTGAACCCGACGCTGGTGGAGCTGACAGATTTGAAAACGGCCGTGTCCGAGGCGGTAACGAACGCCATCATCCATGGGTATGAGGGAAAGGGGGGTATGGTGCGGCTTTCGTGTATTATCGATGACCGCACCGTCACGGTCGAGGTGTCGGACGACGGCTGCGGTATAGCGGACATCGCGCAGGCGATGGAGGCGCTTTACACTTCGAAGCCAGAAGAGGAGCGGTCCGGCATGGGCTTCACAGTGATGGAGACGTTTATGGATGCCGTGCAGGTGTATTCCGCGCTGGGCACGGGCACACGCGTTGTGATGAAAAAGCGGTTTGTGTAGCGTGGGCACGCAGGAAGGGGCGTGTGCCATGAACATGGATGAAACGATGATTTTGATTGACCGGTCACAGGCCGGGGATAAAGACGCGAGGGAGCAGCTTGTCCGCGAGAACACGGGGCTTGTATGGAGCGTGGTGCGGCGGTTTGCGGGGCGCGGGTATGAGTTGGAGGATTTGTTTCAGGTGGGGAGCATCGGGCTGCTGAAATGTGTGGACAAGTTCGACACATCGTATGGCGTGCGATTTTCGACTTATGCGGTGCCGATGATTGCGGGCGAGGTGAAGCGATTCCTGCGGGACGACGGGATGATTAAAGTGTCACGGCCGTTGAAGGAGCTGGCGGCGAAAGCGCGGTATATGCGGGAGAGTTTGCAGCACCAGACGGGACGCGCGCCGACGGTGGATGAGCTGGCCGAAGCGCTGGGCGTCGGCGCGGAGGATTTGGTAATGGCGATGGAGGCGGGGATGGAGGTGGAGTCGCTGTATTCCGTAGTGCATCAGGGCGACGGGAACCCGGTGTATCTCATCGACAAGCTGGGCCAGCGCGCGGCGGCGGATGACGGAATGGTGGACATCATCGCGTTGAAGCAGGCGATTGCGACCTTGCCGCCGAAGGAGCGGCAGGTGATATTGATGCGGTATTTTCAGGACAAGACACAATCGGAGATTGCGTGTGCGATTGGGGTGTCGCAGGTGCAGGTGTCGCGGATAGAGAAGCGGGTGCTGGGGCAGATGCGGCGGGAGCTGGAGCGGTGAGGACAGCGGGCAGGAAAAGATGAATATAGCTAAATCATCGCTGGTATAACTTACACATGTGTAGTATGATACAGGGGGACAGATCGTCCAATCATGTGTCGAAGTGGAGGTTCACCTATGAATACTGTTTTACAAAACTGGGGATTGTCAAATGAGATTGTGACCTTGATCGACTCGCCGTCAAAATCAACCTGGGACATTGGCGGCAAGTATGTGTTAAAACGCATTGTGAATGCAACAGAGTTTACGCGCAGTGTGCAGTTTACGGAAGCGTTGACCGCAGAAGGTATTCCCGTTGCTAGGTATATCCCAACAAACAATGGAACGTTTACGACATCAGACGGACAATATAGCCTGATGGGTAAGCTGGTGGGCGGGCATGTTGATTTTTTTCACGCACCCGATCTTGCTTTCCCATTTGGCCAAGCGTTAGCGCGATTACATGTGGCGCTGGCGCGTATGGAATCGCATATCGTGTGTGACAACTGTGATTTGGAAGCCGATTGGCTAAATAACATCAAGCCCAATATACATGGTATGGTTTCAGACGATTTGGTTACGGCATTTGAAATTTTTTTTTTTTGCCACGCCAGATTATCCATCGCGACGTACATTGTTTCAATTTCTTGTTTGAAGGCGACAAGTTGACGGGTTGGCTTGATTTTGAACTTGGACATCGGAATGCGCGCGTGTTTGACTTAGCCTATTTCCTTGCCGGATTGCTTGTCGGAAAAGAGCTTGCTTCTGATAACATCGCAGCTTGGGATTCGATTTACCGTATGTTTTTGGGCGGGTACAATGAAGTAAGCCCGCTTGCAGAATGTGAAAACGTTGCGATACCTGTCCTGATGGTTGCGATTGAACTCCTTTTTGTTTCGTTTTGGAAGCAGCAAGAGAACATAGCACAATGCGAGCAAGCGCGTGTATTGGCACAATGGCTATTCGACCGGTATATAACAAAATCAACCGTGGTGTAACATCCACGGTTGATTCATTCATGTATATGTGTCGATTTACTCCGCGACGGCTTGTTCCAAGATAAACTCCGCGTCGCCGCGCTCCACATCATGGGAGAGGATGATTTCGGAAAGGATGATTTGCTTGACGTTTGTAAGCATTTTCTTTTCCGCACTGGACAAGCCGCGGTCACGCTCCCGCTGGCGCAGGTTACGGAACACCTCCGCCGCCTCGCAGAGCAGACCGGTCTTGATTTTCTCCATATTGTCCTTGTAGCGCTGGTTCCAGTTTTCGTGCATGACAATTGGACGCTCCCGCACGCTGCCGATTGTGTTAATGAGCGCGTCAGCGGACAGGACGCTGCGGATGCCCTTGCCTTCGGCATTTTCCACTGCGACCATAATTTTCAGATTCCCGATGGGAATCCTGAGCACATAATATGTTTGCGACCGTCCGTCGATATACCGATCCTCCAGCGTTTCAATCACGCCTGCACCGTACATTGGATAGACGACTCTGTCACCCTCGTTAAACAAAAATATTCACTCCCTGTTGCCCCCATTGCTCCCGTTGCCCTATAGTAACCTGCATCGTGATAAATCTTCTATATATAGTATATCACATTTCACAGGAAATAAAAGGGATTGATGCGCTTTTTTGCGCTTTGAGGGGCGGGGCAGGGCACCTATTTTTCCCAAAGCGACGGCAAATCCACGCCAAAGGCGCGTAATGCTTGGTAAACCTTCACAAGCGGGAGGCCGACGACGGTGTTGTAATCACCCTCGATGCCTTCAATCAACAAAGAACCGCGCTCCTGTATGGCATAGGCTCCGGCTTTGTCAAACGGCTCACCCGTATCGACATAGGCATGGATTTCCTCATCCGTGAGCGCGCGCATCCGCACACTTGTGTTGTCCACGATATTCTTCAATTCTAGGCCGTCATCCGATTTACGGATGATGGTCACGCCCGTGTATACGGAATGCAGCTTCCCTTGCAACAGACGCAGCATCCGGCACGCGTCCTCCGCTTCCGTCGGTTTGCCGAGGATGCGGCCTTGCAGAGATACAATGGTGTCCGCTGCGATGATAATAGCGCTGCCGCCCACGACCTGCCCGCATACATGCATGGCCTTGCGGGTGGACAGCGTTTTCACCATGTCATACGGCGAAACTTCCGTATCCATGATTTCCGATTCGTCAATATAACTTGGCATGACGACATACTCAATCCCGGCTTGCGATAGCAGAGCCTGACGGCGCGGGGATTCCGACGCCAGTATGATTTGTTCCATAGAAGAAAGCCCTCCTACAGTGGAAAATTCTTTACAGCTTGCGGTAAATGATAAGCCCGGCAATCATACCGATGACCCCGAAGATGGAAAAGCGGATGGTAAGGCCGAAGGTCAGCTTCAGCACGCTTAAATCCAGAATCAGCGGTGTTTCCAGCCCGAAAGTATGGTAGTACCCCATATAACGCAGGAAACCTACCGCCGGGAACGCATCCGCCAGGCGCACGAGCTGCTCCCCGATGAACCCGCCGATGACGATACCCGCCAGTATGATGATAATCATCAAAAACACATTGCCCGCTTTGCCGCTTTTCATGCTTGCCTCCTGAAATCCTTGCTATCTCTATTGTAACACGACAAAACGGCGGGGGCAAGCCCCCGCCGGTGAAAATTGCTGATTTACCATGTTTTACTTGAATTTATATTGCGGGAAATACGTATTGCAGAATTTCAGCAGCGCATTCCGTCGGCGAATGCAAGTGTGTTTCGACCCGTATGTCGTATTTGACGTTTGGGTTCCAGTTTTTCATTTGCTCCGCCGACTGCATCTCCCACCTGTCGCCGCGCGCCAGATTCCGTTCGCGGCAGATTTCGAGGGGACAGAACACCTCGACCAGTGTTAGGGGCGATTCCTTGAAAATCTCCATTACCGTTTCGTAATGATTTTGGATTTGCTCCTCCTGCATTGTGCCGTCAATCAGCACGTTTTCGCCCATGTCCGACAGGAGCTTTGCCATGTGGTACATGTAGTAGACGGCTTTGCCCTGGTATTTTAAGAAATCTATGCGGTAATATTTTTCGCCAACCATTTGCGCTACTAAATCATTCGCAATGGCATAAAAGAATTCTTCGGAAATATCTTGCATCGCGTCAACGATGGACGTTTTGCCGGTGCTTGTCGGGCCGCACAGGAAAACAATTTTGCCTTTGTTCATGGATGAAAACCTCCTTGTTATCGAATTTCTGTCAACCCGCCCATGTACGGCACAAGCGCTTCGGGAATTTTGATACTGCCGTCCGCCTGCTGGAAGTTCTCGAGTATCGCGGCGGTGGTGCGCCCGGCGGCGAGGCCGCTGCCGTTTAGTGTGTGGACGAATTGCGCCTTGTCCGCCGCGGCATCCTTGAAGCGGATGTTCGCACGGCGCGCCTGGTAGTCCTCGAAGTTGGAACAACTGGAAATCTCGACATAACGGTTGTAGCTGGGCATCCAGACCTCGATGTCGTAGGTCATGGCGGAGCTGAAGCCAAGGTCGCCGCCGCAGAGCTTCACAACGCGGTATGGCAGGCCGAGACCCTTGAGGATGTTTTCCGCATCGTTGGTCAGTGCTTCCAGCTCTGCATAGGAATCCTCCGGGCGGGCAAACTTGACAAGCTCCACCTTGTTAAACTGGTGCTGGCGGATGAGGCCACGCGTATCGCGTCCGGCGGAACCCGCCTCCGCACGGAAGCAGGGCGTGTAGGCGCAATGCTTAATGGTGAGGTTCTTGCCGTCAAGGATGTCGTCGCGGTACATGTTCGTCACAGGCACCTCCGCCGTGGGGACGAGGAAGTAATCCATATTCGTCACCTTAAACGCGTCCTCCTCAAACTTGGGAAGTTGGCCTGTGCCTTGCATACTCTTGCGGTTCACCATGATAGGCGGGAAAATTTCGGTATAACCATGCTTGTCCACATGCGTGTCCAGCATGTAGTTGATGATGGCGCGTTCCAATCTGGCGCCGAGGCCGCGGTAGATGGTGAAGCGCGCGCCGGTGATTTTGCCCGCTGTGGCCGGGTCAAGGATGCCCAGCGCGTCGCCCAATTCCCAATGCGGCTTGGGCTCAAAAGCAAATGCCGGCGGTGTGTTGAACGTGCGCATTTCGATGTTGTCATTGGAATCCGCGCCTGCCGGAACGGTTTCGTTCGGCATGTTCGGGATGTTCAGCAAGAAGTTTTCCAGCTTCTCATCCACTTCTTTGACCTGTACGTCCATGGCCTTGACTGTCTCGGAAAGCGTCTTCATCTCTTCCAAAATGGCAGAAACATCTTTGCCTTCTTTTTTTAGCTGCGGCACCTGCTTGGAAACGGCGTTCTGCTGGCTTTTCAGCTCCTCCGTTTTTTGAATCAACTCACGGCGCTGCTTGTCAAGCTCCAGCACTGTGTCGAGGCCGAAGTCGTTGTTACGCTTCGCTAAGCGTGCTTTCACCATTTCAAAATCGCTGCGTACCAGTTTTGCGTCTAACATACAATCTCCTCCATTTTTAGCAAACGGGGTCAAAAAAGGCTCGCCCCCAGTAGGGACGAGCCGATGCCCGCGTTGCCACCCAAATTACCGTGCAATTCCGCACGGCCTCTTGTTTGCGCTATAAAGGGCGCGCCCCGCCGCGTTACCGGCCGGCTTGGAAAGCGGAACCCTGCCGCTCCCTGTGTGCTCACACCGGCCGCACACTCTCTGGAAGGAAACAAAGCAGATACTCTTTCGTCATTGCCATGCTGTTATAATGAGATTATTATAGCATGGAAAACGGATTTTGCAACAAAAACTTTTCGCACCTGTAGGTATATTCGTGGGGGAAATGGCAAATATAGTAATGTGACCCCGAGGATATCGGGGAACAGCAGCCTTTTAACCGTATAGGTTAAGCGGCTGTAATATATCCCCCCTCGAATCCGCGACGACCCCCCTTCGTTCGCGGGTTCCTTTTTATGTCAGACGGATGGCGTTGATGGCGGCGGTCTCCTCCGTGGTGAGGGTAAAATCGCTGTACTTCATGCAGTCCTCGATATGCGCAACGGATTTGCAGCCCAAAATCGGCGCAGCGGGATACAACTGGGAATAAATATAGGCCAGGCTGACCGCTGTGACGCTGACGTTATGCGCCGCGGCGATGTCTTGCGCGAGGGCGAGGATGCGGTCATTCACATCGGAATCATACGCCGCCGCCAACCCTTCGCCGATGGGCAACCCTGCCGCGCGTTTCGTCAGATACCCCTTTGCCTGCGAGGTGAAGGCGGTGACGAAAACTTCATCTCCGAAGTGCTCGTACTGCGTGTGCTCAGTACAATCCATACGAACCAAGGTTTGGTCGTCTGTGGGTAAGCTGTTCGGTTGTGCTGCGCTGAAGAGAATTTCGCTGGCCGTGAAGCCCTGATGCCCTTTAGCCTTTGCGTAAGCGTTCGCCTCCGCAATACGCGCGCCGCGCCAGTTGGACGCGCCGTAAGCGCGGATTTTGCCCTTTTGCACTTGCTCCTCAAGGCAATCGATGATGCCGTCCACGGGTACGTTCGGGTCATCGCGGTGGAGATAGTACAGGTCGAAATAATCCAAGCCCGACACCTGTAAGCCTTCGTCGAGGTCGAACATGATTTCCGCCGGGTTCACGCGCGGCACGTCCATCTTACCCATGGCCGGATGCGCACCTTTGCTTGCGATGAACACATCGTTGCGGTGGCCGCGGCTTTTTACCCACCGGCCGATTTGTCGTTCGCTGGAGCTTCTTTCGCCTGGCTCCCAATCCGCGTACATATGCGCGGTGTCCACCCAGTTCCCGCCGAGGGCGAGATATGTGTCCAGCAGACGGAAGGTGAATGGGTCGTCGAGATGGTATTTGCCGAAATCCGCGCCGCCCATGCAGATGGCGGAGAGGTTGGCTTCTAGTGGTGCGTAGTAGAATGATTTCATGGTTGTCCTCCTTGTAAAAAATGCTTATTAGGTACGGTTACACTTATTAAATTCCGCAAATAAATACAATGGGATATCGGGTATTTTCGTTTCTTCATAAACCGGAGGCTCAAATACATTTTTCAATATAAACCCCGGTTTGGCTATTTCATTAAAATAATAGGATAATGGTCTATGGTAGTGTATTGTACTACCCCAAAATGTTTGCTCCTCCACTTGCGGCGTAATATAGCCCGTCACCTTTTTCGATACTATCACACCCTGCTCATTCCATTCCCATTCTGCTCGATAATAAGGAAGGGTGAACAATTGAAAAGAATAAAACTCCGTTGTTCTTAATGATTCTGTGAAACTCTGAAATCGCATTGTCGATCGGGTCAATGTCCATTAAGACCAAATGACATAAAACAATATCAAAAGTTTCGTTTTCATACGGCATTTTTCCCATGAGATTCACTATGTCGTATGTATATGACGGATATTTTTCGCGTGCAATGTTCAGCATTTCGGCAGAAGCATCACAACCTATAACAATCCCGCCATTTTGCGCTAACATATGCACATATTCACCATTTCCGCATCCTGCGTCGAGGAGCTTTGCGTTGTGGATATTACTAAAATGATTTGCAATAAATTTTCTGCAAAAAAGTGAATATCGTGAAGTCGATTCAAATTCAGAATAAGATTGCGCCGCATTGTTCCATCCTTGTATGATGCGATCCAAACATCTCACCGTCCAAAATATTTTTCAATGACTACGCTTTTGTTTTTGCCTGTTCTTGCAAGTCGTCCACGCGGTACGCGCGATTGCTTCCCGGCTCCAGCACATCCTCGCAGGGCTTGCCGGTAAATTTGAACAATGACATTTTCGCAGGCTTGGCGATGACAAGGATATCATCCGGCCGTTCCGGATATGCGTCGCCGAGATGCGGAAATTTCTTTGGATATTCCGTTGCGAAGAATGCGTGCCCTGACGGATGACCAAAGAGTGTTGCGACAGCCTCAATACGCAGGGTGCCGACGACGAGGGCGACATTCGGGTTCTGCCGTATTTGCCGGATTTTTTCGCTTCCGTCTGTGGTTGCAAACAGGATGTCTAGACCATCGTTGATGTGCGCCATGGCGCGTGCCGTGACCTTGTCGTGTGCGGATGTCGCGAGGTAAATGGTGTCCTCGGCTTGAAGCTTGGCGATGATTTCTTTTGCTAATTCATTAAAATTAAGTTCCGTCATTTTAGTTCCGCCTCCTATAATAAGAACGCATCCTGCTCCCGCAACAGTGTACGCACATCCTTCGCGCTGACATCCACGGGCGCTTTCCCCTGTCGGACGGCAATCGCTGCCGCCGCACCGCCTGCGTGGCCGATGGCGCCCGCGATGGGGGAGACACGTATGGCGCTCTGCGCGAGGAATTCGGTCGAAATGCAGCGCCCGACGGTGATGAGGTTGTTGGCCTGCGTGCACAGCAAACTACGAAGTGGGATATCGTAGATATGCCCCGCACCCATTTGCTTCTCCTCCTCCGTCAGCGCGAGGAAGGCCGCGCTGTAACCGCCCTTCGGTTCGTGCACGTCGATTGGGTAGCCGCCGTGCGCGATGGTGTCTGTAAAACGCGTGCCCTTGATGAGGTCGATATGTGTCAAGGTGTACAAGCCGTCAATCTGACGGGAGCTGCGCACGCCGACTTGCCCGGGTGAGGTCTGCACCATCACGGCGTTTGCAAACCCGCGTACGCGCTTGTTGAGGAAGCGGATAAGCTGCTGCGCCTGCTTGCGGCCTTCCACTTCTGCCTGCGTGAGCTGCCACGGGTCTGTTGGGTCGAAGTCCTTCATGCGCGACATATTGACAATGACCTCGTTGGCGTTGCTTGTCTCAAAAAAGAGCACTGTCTCCCGATCAAAGTCCAGTTCGCCGCTTTCCTGCGCGGCTTTAAGCTCCTTGCGGAAGCCGTTCAACGACAGGCGCGGCGCGCGGTCAATCACATGCGGTGCGTCAACCATCGCGGGGAAGTTTTCCGGATTCGCGCGGATATAGTCCTTCACCGCGGCGATGTCTACGTTCACGAGCTTCAGGTTCGTGGTGAGCGGCTGGCTGATGCCGTTCCCGTCCATGCCGACGGTGCAAGGCACGCCTGCCATATGCGCCAAGTCCGCGTCGCCTGTCGCGTCGATGAACACCGTGGCCGCAACGGTGACATGTCCGCCCTTTACGGTGAAAGTGAGCGTTTGTATGGCGCCGTTGTCTGCTGTGACGGAAGCCAGCATCGCGTGGTAGAGTAGCGTCACACCTGCTTCGGCCAGCATTTCCTCCATTTCGAACTTCATAGCCTCCGCGTCGAAGGGTGTGACGGTGTAGGTGTATGTCGTTGTGTCATACACATGTCCCGCTGATGTTCTCTTGGCCGCCATGCGGTCAATCAGCTCCCCTGTGATGCCGCGCACCACCTGCGTTTCCCCCGCGTGGAAGGTCATCATCGGCCCCACGCCGCCGGCCGTCAGCATACCGCCCGGGCTGCCGAAGCGGTCAATAAGTAAAACCTTCGCGCCCGTGCGCCCCGAAGCGATGGCCGCCGCCACCCCCGATATACCCGCGCCGCAGACAACGATATCATATTTGATTGGCATTGTTTGTACTCTCCCTGTCGCTTTGTTTTGTATCATTATATCATTAACGAATCAATCGGAACAATAGCAAAATTGCAAATGAAAATTTCATTTTGCTATCGCTTTCCCGTATAAAATTTGTTATAATTATTAGTGTATATACATCGGCTGGATAAAATCCTATAGGTTCGCCTCGGGAGGCTGGAAATTTGTTTAAAAAAGAATACTACAAAGACGTATCGGAGCAGAAGGATTCTGTCCTTTTACATTTGTTGTTGCCGGCGATTGGGGTTATGCTTTTACAGGTGGCCATGATTAGTCTTGTTTTGTTTTCAAACGGAACGATTGCGTCGCTGGAGCAAAGCGCACGGGATTCCTTAACGAGAAGTGCGGAGAACCGGTCCTTGACGTTGGAAAATATGATGGTCAGTAGCTGGTCAAATTTGGATGCGATGGAACAGCGGCTGCAAGACACGGTTGTGCAATACCTTGCGGAAAATGATATCACGCTGGCCGAGGTGTGCGGAAACGCCGCGCGGGAGCGCGCACTTATTGGCAATATGACGTCGCCATTGCTGGATGAGCTGCTTGTGGCGCAGTCAACGGGTGTATTCGTGTTCTTGACAAATACAGCGGATGCGTCGAAGGAGGCGGTTTCGCTAAACGGAGCCTATTACCGTGACGGAAACCCCGACACGGCATCCTTAAGCTATGCTGATATATCGTTGGAAATCGGCGATGTCACCCTCGCGCGGAAGGACGGGATACAGCTTTCTTCTATTTGGAAGGATAGCTACAACTGCACTTCATCCCGTCAGGAGGCATGGCGCGCGCTGTATGAGCCTGTTGTGACGGCACAGGCGCATCCCGGCCTGCGTGCGGCCAATCTTTCGCGGTGGAGTGAGCCGCATTACCTCCATGCAAGCAAGCAGGATACGGAGCTTTGTATCACCTATACGCGGCCGCTGATTATGGATGGTCAGGTTATCGGTGTGTTCGGTACAGAGGTTTCCTTGCGATACCTTGAAAAATTCTTCCCGTCGGAGGACATCGGAAGCCTCGGCGGATATATGCTTGTGCGGTATGACGCGAATGCGATGGCGGAGACGACACTGCCCTGCCTGGTATACAATGTGACGGGCAGCTATCTTAAGCGTTATGCCGACCCGGGACAGCAGATAGTTTTCGCCCCGGCAGCGGACGGCAGCAGCCTGTTCATGTATAAAAGTGACCGCTTTGATGATGTAAGCGCGGCGGTGCGCCCGCTTTCGCTGTACAACCGTAACGCACCGTTCAGTGGGGAACAACTGGCGCTGTTGGCAATCTCCACGGATGATGTGCTCTTTAACGCGTCGAACAACGTCCGCATGGGTATCCTGCAAAGCTCTCTTGCGGCGCTTGTGCTTGGCACGTTGCTGATGTTCCTTACTATCCGGCACAACACAAAGCCGTTGCTGAGTATAGCGGAGCAGATTGTCGAAAACGGCCCGGACGACCCGGTTGTGGTCAAAAATTCAAACACCTACGAGGTTATGCTCCTTTGTGACACCATCAATGATATGAAGGAACGGCGGCGCATCGGGGAGCTTGCTTTGCGTGAGGAGCGGGAGCGCTATATGATTGCGCTGGAATCCGCGACAGATACGTTTATCGAATATGACATTGATTCCGACAGGTTCACCATCAACTACTTCGTGGAGGAAAACGGGAAGCCGGTTCTGACCTCCCGCGGGGTGGAGGGCTTCACAAGGACGATTGCGGAAAACGGCATTTGCCATCCGGCGGATGAAGAGGAACTTCTTGATGTGCTTTTGGGCGGAAACGAGCAGAACGAACCTATTGAGGTGCGCCTTCGGACCGATTTGTTCCCGCATATCACAGATGTGTGTGACGACGGCTTTTATTGGTTCCTGTTCAAGGCCGTGTTGATTGCGCGGGAAGAAAATGTGTCGGGTAAAATGATTGGTTCCGCCCGGCAGATTACGGATGAAAAGCTGGCCGCTTTCGCCGTGCAGGAAGCGCAGCGGCGCGACAGCACGACAGGCTTGTATAACCGTGAGTATGGGGAGCTCCTTCTGGAACGTCTCGCGGATGCGGCACGCACGGATGCCGAACCGTATCATATCTACCTCGTACGGCTGGAGGGCTTTAACCGGTTTGAGGCGTACTATGGTCAGGTGTTCAGTGCCATGATACTGCGTGCGTTCAGCGGTGCGATGCTTGCCAGCGTGCCGGAAGAAAGCCATAACGGCAGCATCGTCCGATGGAATAATGATGAATTCGCCGTGTTTGATTGCGGTATCAGCGAGGCGGAAGCGAGGAAATGCGTCGCAAAGACGGTCGCCGGGGTATACACCGGGGAAAATGATGAGCTAGCATTGACAGCTTCTGTAACCACATATAACAGTTATGACGCTTTCCTGACAAAAAATGCTGCACGGCGTCCCGCCAACATTGACTTGGAAGTCTCGCAAGAGACAATCGTCGGCTTTGCGTTGGATATGTTTGAGCATACGACGGATTTGGCAAGCGTTTTGCAAATGCTGTTCCGGACACTGGGCGAGGTTTTTCATGTATATAGCGTGCTGGTATGCGAATATGACCAGGATTTCGGCGCGAACCGCATTTTACATCAATGGTATGCAAACGCGATATCGCCGGAGTATGGTGAAAATGACCGCTATGAGCCTTCTGATTTTACGGCGCTTGAACAGCTTCTGGGTGAAAGCGGGCTGCTTTCGTTTACTTCCGACAGCGCCGCAGCGTTTGCGCCAAATGTGAAAAAAATCTTGTGCATCCCGTCAACGAGACAGTTTTCCGCCATATGCTGTGCGATGTATGAGAATGGGCGTGCGATGGGGCATGTCATGTTCGCCGCGGCGGATAAGCAATATGTGTGGACAGACGCGCAGCAGCATAACTTGTATGAAATTACGAAAATCATCGCGACGCATTTCAGTCTGGAGCGGTCGAACTCCGTAAGCCGTGCGAAGAGTGCATTCCTTTCTCGCATGTCGCATGAAATTCGCACGCCGATGAATGCGATTATCGGCATGACAAAAATCGCACGGGACGCGGGGACGGATGCCACGCGTGTGTCCGATTGCCTGGATAAAATCAATCACTCGGCGAAGCATCTGCTTGCGTTGATTAACGATATCCTCGACATGTCGCGGATTGAAAGCGGTAAAATCATGGTGGATAGCCAGCCCTTTGATTTAGCAGAATGGCTTGACGGACTCAGCGCGCTGATGCGGACGCAGTTTGAGGAGAAGGGTATCGCGTTCACACTGGAGCGGGAGCTGCCACAGCCGCAAATCTGCGGGGATGAGCAGAAGCTCTGGCAGGTGTGCATCAACCTACTGGGGAACACACTCAAGTTCACACCGGCGGGCGGCTCGGTGGAGCTATCCGTCAGGCAAATGCCTGTGGAGGAAGATGGCTTCACAACTGTGCTGTTCAGCGTGAAGGACACGGGCGTCGGCATCGCGAAGGAAGACCAGGCCACGATTTTCAATGCCTTTGAGCAAGGGGCTTCCAGCCAGCATGGCGTCATCCATGCGAAAGGGACAGGGCTTGGGCTGGCGATATGCAGTGGCCTTGTCGCGGCAATGGGCGGGCGGATTGAACTGATAAGTGCGCCGGGCGAAGGGTCGGAGTTCCGGTTCACGCTGCGCTTTTTGCCGGACGGAACCGGAAACATGCCGGCCGGCGCGGTCACGGCGGATGAAAACCCGGAGGAACGGTTCCTGGGGTATCGCGTGTTGATTGTGGATGATACGGAAATCAATTTGGAAATCGCTTCGTTCTTGGTGGAAAGCGTTGGTTTCACAGTGGAAACGGCGATGGACGGACACGAAGCGGTGGAAAAGTTTTTCGCCGCGCCGCCGGGATACTATGATGTGGTATTTATGGACATCAACATGCCTGTGATGGATGGCCTTACCGCGACGCGGGAGATTCGGAAGAACACGCTGCGGCCGGACGCGCGCACTGTGCCCATATTGGCGATGACGGCGAACGCATTCAGTGAGGACACGAAAAAGTCGATTGAATCTGGCATGAACGCGCATATCGCCAAACCAATTGATACGGATTATTTGTACGCAACGCTGGAGAAGATATTGCCCGGGAGAGACAGCAAGTAGAATAAGGAACATTAGAAAACAGCATGACCATATGCAATAAACCAATCAACAGATAAGATACTGCATGGAAACATCATTATGACATGGAGGAGACATATTATGAAGCTTACAAGAAACATCAAAAGGCTTGCAACAGTAGGACTTGCGGTCATACTGTGTGCGGGGTTGTTTGGTGGCTGCACACCGAAGGCGGCTACAGCGAAACTTGACCCGAAGAATCCGACAACCATAACCATTTGGCACTACTACAGCGGGTCGGTCATGAACGCATTTAACGAAATGCTTCGTGAGTTCAACGATACCGTCGGGATTGAGAAGGGAATCATCGTCGAGGGCGAAAGCTACGGCAGCATCAGCGAACTGCGAAATGCCGTGCTGGATTCCGCCAAGGGCGCGGTCGGGAGCAAGGAGCTTCCGGATATTTTTGCAGCGTATGCGGATTTGGCGGTGTCGCTGGAATCATATGATGTTTTGACAGATTTAAGTGAATATGTAACAGATGAAGAACGAAACGAATATATTATCTCCTATTGGGACGAGGGACGCGTTGGTGCGAATGATACGCTTCGCATTTTCCCAATTGCGAAATCCACAGAAGTGCTTTTGTTGAACGAAACGGACTGGGCACCTTTTGCGGCGGCGACAGGGCTAACTGTTGCTGACCTTACCACGATGGAAGGCATCGCACGCGTGGGCAAGGCGTATTATGAATGGACGGACGCAAAAACGCCGGATGTGCCGGANGACGGCGCGGCCTTCTGGGGGCGCGATTCCATATCGAATTTATTTGTTATCGGTTGTAAGCAGCTTGGGGTNGAAATTTTCGGTGCGCAAAACGGCAAGGCCGTATTGAACCCGGACAAGACAGCCATCCGCCGGATTTGGGACAACTATTATATCCCGTACATCCGCGGGTATTTCTCTGCGCAGGGGCAGTTCCGAAGCGAGGGTGTGCGCGTGGGCGAGATTTTGGCCTATGTCGGTTCAACAGCATCTGCTGGGTATTTCCCGACGGAGGTGACGACGGATGTAGGCACGTATGCGGTGGAATCCGTCGTGCTTCCCGCGCCGGTGTTTGAAGGTGCGGAGCAGGTGATGGTACAGCAGGGTGCGGGCATGGTCGTTCCGAAGGCGGCGGAGGAAGAAATGTACGCCAGTATCGTGTTCCTGAAATGGGCGACGGATATCGAGCCGAATACGCTTTTCGCCGCGAAGTCCGGTTACATGCCGGTGAAGCGTGCCGCGAATGATATCACGCAGTTTATGAACATCATTGAGGGGAATGACGTGGCGACAGACGATATGGCGTTTAAGACGCTGGAAGCGGTTTTCGGCACAATCCAACAGAGTGAAATGTATACGCCGAAGGCATTTGATGGTGCAACAAACGCACGTGCCGTACTGGATAGTGCGCTGACGACCGCCGCGACGGCCGGCCGAGACGCGGTTCTGGCTTCTCTGGCGGAAGGGCAATCCCTGGACGAGGCTGCGGCGCCGTGGAGCACGGACGAAGTTTTTGACGCATGGTACAATGAACTTACCGCGGCGTTATATGCCGCCGCCGGGCAGTAAAGATTCTATTTGCCGGTATATACTAAAAAGCGCCTGTATTTTCACCATTATGACTTATCTTGATTGACGGGAAGGTGAATGGGTTGGCTGCTCAAAATGAAAAGCCCGTGATTTTATCAATAGACGATGATCCTGTTACACTGAACTTTTTGGTTTCAATGCTGAAAGAGGAATACAGCGTTCGGCCTTTTACTTCCGGCAAGATTGCCCTTGCGTTTTTGGAAGAGCACAGGGCCGACCTTATCCTCCTTGACAGGCAAATGCCGGACATGTCCGGTGTCGAGGTGCTGAAAGAGCTTCAGCGGAATCCAGCGACAAGCGACATCCCTACCATTATCTTGACAAGTGCCGCCGACAGTGAAAGTGAGGTCGAGGCGCTGGATTTCGGTGCGCTGGATTATATCACGAAACCCATCCGCCGCCGGGCGTTGCTGATGCGTGTGCGCCTCCAGCTTGAACTCCAGCGGCACCGGAAAGAACTGGAAACCTTGGTGGAGGAGCGTACGCACAACCTTCGCCTGGCGTATGAGGAATTGAAAGAACGAGAGGAAATTACGCTGAGCATGCTTGCGCGGGCGACAGATTTGCGTGACCATGACACGGGTGACCATATTGAGCGTACGACGGAATTTACCCGTATCATGGTGGAGCATATCTATGCAAACCCTGAGGGCAGCTACCGTTTTACCCGCACGGCGGCGGATGATATTATCCGCTCCACAAAGCTGCATGATATCGGTAAGATTGCGCTGCCGGATCATATTTTGTTAAAGCCGGGCAAGCTGACATATGAGGAATTTGAAATTGTCAAGAAGCATACGGAATACGCCGAAGCGTTCCTGAGCGATTTCATCAAAGGCTCAGACGATTTGTTTCTGACGGCGGCACGGGAGATCTCCTATGCGCATCATGAGAAATGGAACGGCAGCGGGTATCCGCTTGCTCTTTCCGGCGAGGATATACCGTTATCCGCGCGTGTCGTCGCCATTGCGGATGTATACGACGCGCTGACCTCCTCGCGTCCTTACAAAATTCCGCTAAGCCATGAGGAGGCCAGCAAAATCATACGCGAGAGCAGCGGCTCCCATTTTGACCCGTATTTGATTGCGATTTTTGAACGGTATCATGACCGGTTCCGCGACATCGTGTGGCAGTCAAAACAAAAGATGCACATCTAAGCTTTTTGGCTGGCGTTCGAAGGGTGATACTCATATCGAATCACGAAGGAGACGACGCGTATGCAGGAACGGTTGGAAAAGCTGTTCCATTTGCGGAACCATCAAACAACGGTGAAGACGGAGCTTATCAGCGGCGCAACCATGTTCCTGACTTCTCTGTACATATTGTTTATGAACGGCATTGTTCTTTCGCAAACCGGTATGCCGCCGCAGGGCGTTTTTGTTGCGACGGCGCTGACGGCGGCGGTCTGTACACTTTTCATGGCGTTTTACGCGAACATGCCGATGCTTGTCGCCCCTGGCACAAGCATCAACGCTGTGTTTGCGTATGTGGTTTGCATCGGCGCCGGGTATCATTGGAAGGAAGCGCTCGCAATCGTATTCCTCGCGGGGCTGGTGCATGTTTTGATGGCGGTGTCCCCCATGCGGAAAGCGTTGATTTCCGCCGTGCCGGAGCATTTGGGTATCGCGGCAGGTGCGGGGCTTGGCGTGTTCATCGCACAAATTGCTGTGCGGAATACAGGCATTCTCCATATTCGTGCGGTTGAGGAAGGTGCCGTAGGTGCAATACCGCACGTGTTTGCCGAATTCAGCCCGTCACTTATCATCGTATTGGTGGCAGCGCTTGTGATGCTTGTGCTCCTCTCGTGGGAAAACAAGGTGAGCCGTAAATACGCTGCGCTGCCGATTAGTATTTTGACGGCGACGTTTCTTTGCCTGCCCTTTATTCTACCCCGTGTGGAGGAAGCGAACCTCTTTTCTGCCACGCTTTGGGAGGATTTCCGCACGGTGGCTTTCAGCTTTTTTGGCCAAACCGGGCTGCGAACCATTTTTGCAACGCCGGGCACCACGACGCAAACCCTTCTGATTGTCCTGCTTCTCTCGTTTACGAATATTTTAGATTCTATCAGCGGCCTGCTCGGCCTTGGATATATGGAGACGGCAGGCATCTTCAGCCGTGACGAAATGGTGCTTTTTAAGACAAAGCCTCACGCGTCCCGGATTGACCGCGCGGTGATTGCCAATTCGTTCGGCGGGGTGCTGGCGCCGCTGTTCGGCACGACGACCGCGGTGATTTACCTGGAATCCGCGACGGGGATTCTTCTTGGCGGGCGGACAGGCTTGGCCGGTGTTGCGGCGGGGTTGCTGTTTATGATTTGTATCCCGCTTGCCTGGCTGTTCCGCTTGATTCCGATGGAAGCGGTTGCTCCGGCGATGATTTTCGCGGGTGGCTCCATGATGACGCGCGTGCGCAGTATTAATTGGCACAAGATGGAGGAATCCGTACCTGCGTTTTTGATGATATTGATGATTCCGCTGACGAACAGCGTTTTGGATGGCATTTGCATCGGTTTACTCAGCTATTTACTAGTTGTAAAGCGCGGGAAAACCGGCAGAAAGGTTTCGCCGGTTTTATACGGCATCGGTGTGTTGTATATTTTGACAAAAATCTTCGAAACGCTTGTGTAAAGAAGGAGGTGTGACGGCGTGGATAGGAAGTGGACGCTTTTCCAGCATATTATCATGATGACGCTGATTCCGGTTGTTGTCGTGTTCACCATCGTTATTTTTACGTTAAACAGCATCTTAAATACAAGCGTAACAAACCATACAACGGAAACCGTCCGCCTCACAGCGGAGCAAATCTCCGACAATGCGGAGCTGCGGATTGAAAAATTCGAACTCATTCAATATTATATCAGCACAATCTTTGCGGGTATCGATTGTGAATCCCCCTATGCGAAGGATGAGGCACAGGCAGTTTTGGAATCACTGATGACAATGGCATCGGATGCGTATCATACCTGGTATGCGTTTGAGCCGGGCTATTTCGGAGGAGAAGGACGCAGCTTTTATGAGACGATTCGTATGCCCATGGGTTTTATTCGAGAGGCCAACACATTCACCGATGAGTTGCTGGACACGGCGGAGTGGTACCAGACACCGCTCCGCACAGGTACGGTGTTTTACGACGCGCTTGGGAAATATGAGTACGACCGGGTAGAAGAGGGCTCCATCAGTATCCTTTCTATCGTGAATCCGATTATCGTGAACGGCGTAACTGTTGGTTGTGTCGGCATGGATATCCGGTATGAAGCTCTTCTCCGGTTGGAAGATATTGCGAACGGGGATTTGCAACAAAAAATCATGGCGGTATCACAGAATGGCGCGATTCTTTTCTCTTTTGAGGGGGAGGACATCGGCCGCAGTTTGAAGGATTTTGGTTTCAACACCGGGGATGAGATATACAACGCGTTGCTACAAAACGATGTATGGATTGGTGAGATTGATTCCCCCTTTTTCGCGGGTAAGTCTGTTGTTGTACTGTATCCGTTTAATATTGGTGATATGGCGGGGACGGTTTACCTGTACCGCGGCGTGTCGCGTGACGCGTTGTATGCAAAGTACCAAACCTCTATGGAGGTTATTGTGGCCTCGGGCATTCTCGGCGGCCTGCTCATCAGTTTTTCCATTTTCTTTTCCACGCGCCGGATTGTGGTGCACATTAAACGCGTGATGGAGCAGTTCGGCAAGGTGGCGGACATCGAGGGTGAGGCTTCCTTTGCACTGGATTGGAATCCGATGACGTATTCCACACGAATTTATGAGCTTGACCAGATGCAGAAATCACTTGGCGCGCTTGTACTGCATATGCAAAAGGTGCATTACTTGAAAATCGAGGCCATCAAGTCGCGGAATAAGCATGAAAAGCTGCTGGCGTCCACGCAGGCGAAGACGACATTTTTTGCGTCCATGTCGCACGAAATACGCACCCCTATGAACGCTATCATCGGCATTGCGGAAATCATGCTGACGAAGGCCGACCTCACCCTGTCGCAGGAGCGGGATGTGCGGGATATCAGTACGGCCTCCAACTCCCTGCTGTCATTGATTGACGATATTATGGACGTATCGAAGATGGAGACGGGCAAAATCACGCTTCATGCGGAATCGTATGACCTAGAGGCGCTGCTGGACAATGTTGTGTCACTGGGCGCACATCTGGCAGCAGAAGCGGGCTTGCAATTCCAAATGCGTATCGAGGCCGCCTTGCCAAAATGCCTGTACGGCGATGATGCGCGTGTGCGGCAGATTTTGCTGAACCTGCTCGGGAATGCCGTGAAGTATACGCCGAAGGGTTCGGTCACGCTGCGGGTGTCCATGCAGGGGTACACGATGCGGTTCGATGTGACGGATACGGGCATCGGCATACGGGAAAAAGATTTCGAGAGTATTTTTGAATCGTTCAAGCGTGTGGATGGCGCGCGCAACCGGAAGGTCATGGGCACAGGTCTGGGTCTGCCCATCAGCCGGCATCTTGCGGAGGCGATGGGCGGAAGCCTGATGGTGCGGAGCGTATATGGCGAGGGCAGCACTTTTACGGTGATGATACCTGTATTCCTCGGGGATGAGAAAAAGCTGAAGCCCGCAGGCGCGGTCACGCCGAAGGTGCGCTTTGCGGACACCTTAAAGGTGTTGATTGTGGACGATAACCGCGTGAACTTGAATGTATCCTCCGGGCTAATGAAGGTTATCTTTGATGTGAATTGCGATTTGGCGCTTTCCGGGCAGGAAGCGATTGATATGGTGCAGCAAAAAAATTACGACCTTGTGTTTATGGATCACATGATGCCCGGGATTGACGGTGCGGAGGCAACACGCCAGATTCGTGGGCTCAGCCCTGCGCACAGGCTATTGCCTATCATCGCACTGACGGCGAACGCGGTCATTGGTACGCGTGAGGAGCTGCTTGACGCGGGCATGGATGATTTCCTGCCGAAGCCGGTGCGGCGTGAGGATTTACAGGAAATCATGCATAAATGGGTGCCGAAGAGCAAGCAGATACAAATTATTGAAGAAGAAGAGGAAGAAGAAAAAGCACCCGTGCCGGAGGCAAAAAACGCCCCGGGCGAACCAACCGCATCGGTGCAAGTAAAGCGTGCCATACGGGATGCACGTGTGAAAGCGCTCGCGGCAAGTGGGCTCATCAATGTGCAGATTGGTTTGGAAAACATCGGGTTTGATGAGGAAATGTATTTTGAATCGGTAATGATTCTGTGTCGGACGATACCGGAGACGCTGTCGCAAATGAGCGAAGCGCTACCCTACGGGGATATACGCAGTTTTGAAATTTTTGTACATGGCATCAAGGGTTCGTTTATGAGTATCGGTATGGAGTCGCTGGCCAAGCGCGCCCTCTCGCTGGAAGAAGCGGCCAAGCGCGGCGATGTGCAGGCCTGTGAGAATGATTATCCCAGTTTTAATGAGGCTGTGACACAATTCCGTGACGAGATTGTGCGGCATGTGCCAGAAGCAGAAGCGGCCGAGGAGCCGGAGGATGCGGTGCAAGATGATATTGGGGATGCAACGGCGCTTCTCGGCGCGCTTCGCAAGGCGTTGAAGGAGCATAATTACGAAGCGATTATGGATGCGTTCGCTTCGCTCCGGCAAGTGAAGCACAGTGAAGAAACAGGCGCTTTGTTGGAGGAAGTACGAAACGCCGTTGATAATTTTGATTATGAATCGGCGGCCAAGTTGCTGGAATCGTATGAATCGTAACCCCGGACGCATACAATATGTGAGATTCGGCGTATACTGATTTGTAAAGATATGGAATAAAAAGGGAGCTGGAAATATGGGGTTTTGGGAAGCCGTTTTGTTAGGGCTGGTACAGGGTATTGCAGAATTCTTACCTATCAGCAGCAGCGGGCATTTGGCATTGTTTCAACGATTGTTCGGCATACATGAGGCGACGCTCGGGTTCGATGTGCTGTTGCATGTGGGAACGTTGATTCCCGTTTGTGTGGTGTATGGAAAAGAAATATGGGCACTTATACGAAAGCCGTTCCAAAAAATGACGCTGCTGCTGATAATTGGGACACTACCCGCGGTGGCTGCGGCGCTGCTCCTTGGCGATGCGATTGAAACGTTGTTCACGAGTATGTTGTTTTTGGCGGCGGGGTTTGCGGTGACGGGCGTTATTTTACTCCTGGCGGATTTTTTGCCCTCCGGACACAAGGAGGAAAGAGAAATCACATGGCTTGATGCGCTGCTGATTGGCTGTGCGCAGGGCGTTGCTGTTGCACCGGCGATTTCAAGGTCAGGCAGCACGATTTCCGCGTCGCTATTACGTGGATTGAAGCGGGAAACGGCGGCGCGCTTTTCGTTTTTGCTGTCCATTCCTGCCATACTCGGCGCGGCGGTGTTGCAAGTGAAGGATATGCTTTCCGGCGGAGATGTGTTTGCAGGGATACCGGCGACGAGCCTTATAGCGGGCTTTCTTGTGGCGATGGTATCCGGCTATCTCGCAATACAGTTCATGCTCCGGCTTATCCAGAAAGCGAAGCTGCGGTATTTCTCTATTTACCTGTTTCTGCTGGCGGCGTTTATCTTTGTTGACCAGCTTGTGCTGGGCGGAATGGTGTTGTAGGCAATCGCATAAGCAAACAAAAGCCGCGCATTAGTGGCGGCTCAATAAAACAGCATAAGAATTGTTTTCGAGAAACGGTATAGCTTTGGCTATGCCGTTTCTCCGTTTTGCAGGCTCTTGAGCAAAGAATACGGGAGTATCCCAATGAGGTCATAGGAA
>JGI994J12354_10001192_pt1 | contig 26386 bp, 21 predicted proteins | sample IntmicLarv3ML3BL_FD_12354 | JGI IMG/M metagenome (IMG submission 12354)
AAAGCCGATTTCGTGCATACCGCCCTCGGTGGTGTTGATGTTATTCGCAAAGCTGATAACCGTTTCGTTGTAGCTGTCGGTATACTGCAGCGCGATTTCGACCTCCGCGTCTTCCTTACTGCCGGAGAAGTATATAACATCGGGATGGATATGCTCTTTGTTGCGATTCACATACTCCACAAACGAGCGGATACCGCCCTCGTAGCACATCTTGTTTACGATTGGTTCGTCGCTTTCGGCATCGTCCGCCTTGCGGTGGTCGCTAAATACGATATTTACGCCCGCGTTTAGGAATGCCTGCTCTCTTAGGCGGTTTAAAAGCACACCATAGTCGTAATCTACTGTGTCAAACACCGTATCGTCCGCCAAAAAAGTGATTTTTGTGCCTGTTTTGTCTGTATTACCAATAATCTTAATCGGTCCGCATGATGCGCCGCGCTCAAACTTCTGATAATGCACATGTGTGCCGTCGCAAATTTCAACTTCAAGGTACTCCGACAACGCATTAACAACCGACGAACCAACGCCATGCAAGCCGCCGGAAACCTTGTATCCGCTGTCGCCGCCGAATTTACCGCCCGCGTGCAGGATTGTAAGCACAACCTCAACAGTAGATATCCCCATCTTCGGATGGATACCCACAGGGATGCCGCGTCCGTCGTCTATAACCGTAACGGTGTTGTCGGCGTTGATATCTACAATGATATTCTTGCAATATCCGGCGAGCGCTTCGTCTATTGCATTGTCTACAATTTCATAGACAAGATGATGCAAGCCGCGCTGGGATGTTGAACCGATATACATGCCGGGTCTTTTGCGTACAGCTTCAAGACCCTCGAGCACCTGTATCTGCTCCTCGGTATATTGCAAGTCTTTGTTGTCGTTTATATTTCCGCTCATGTTTGGAATTCCTTTCATTTTGCGTTTTTTTGTATCTGATATTTTTTATGTTGTAGGAAGCGGCATCCCAAAGCACCGCGCACGGTGCTTTTACGCTCCGCCGCCCGAAGCTGTAATTTCAAACAACGGGACGTCAAGGATGCCGTCCCCTACAACAGATAATCCTACTCCACTAAAATATTCCGATTCAACCTCTTAGTCAGCGTTGCAGGTGCCATTGGCGACACATACAGCTTATAGTTACCGCCGCTGCCCACAACAACATAGCTCTTTGGCAGCTCGTCGCTCACATCTATAACCATGCCGCTCTTTTGCGCTCTATCTAAAAACTCGCGCGTAATGCGTGAGATACTCGTCGTCTCTAAATCAAGTATTGCCACAATATCCCGCTGGGATACTACGACATCACTGCCCAGGTGTAGGTACATATTCTATTCATCTCCAATGATCGAAATTTCAGCTTAATCTTTCTTCACATCTCTATCCTCAACCTTAAAATACACTGCATTGCCTTCTACACCGGCGGTCTCTCTGTCTGTGCAGGTTAATATCACCTGCTTATCCACAATCCTGCCCGCAAGATACCTGCGGCGCGATTCGTCCAGTTCGCTCATAATATCGTCGAGCAATATCACGGGATACCTGCCTTTTTGCTCCTTTATCACCTCGGTTTGCGCAAGCTTTAAGCTAAGCACCACACTGCGCTGCTGACCTTGCGAACCAAAGCGTTTTGCGTTTTTTTCCGCAATATACGCCTCAAAATCGTCGTGATGCGCACCGACGGATGTATTACCCGCTTCGATATCGCGCGTAAGGCTGTTTTTGAGCCGCTGTGTAATGTCTTGCAGTACATGTTGCTCGGATGTTGTGTCTATATCCTCCTTAGAACATGGCGTATACCGAATATCCAGCGGTTCGGATGCGATCTCGCTGTGGATCGCCTGCGCATACGGCAAGAGCGTATCTATAAACCATTTTCTAAACATCACAATCCTTGCCGAAAGCGCGGCAAGCTTCGCATCCCACACCTCCAGGTTATCGCGCTTTGCAATCCTGCGTTTTATCGCTTTCAGCAGTGCGTTGCGCTGAATTAGAACCTTGTTATAGTCCACCAGTACGCCAACATACACCGGGCGTATCTGGCAAATCGCCATATCGATAAACTTGCGTCGCCCTGCAGGGTCGTCTTTGATGATGCCCAAATCCTCCGGCGAGAACATAACGACATTGATATAGTCCGATATCGCGCTGATTTTCTTAATCGGCACATCGTTTATCGCAATCGTCTTTTTGCCCGATTCCGGGATGATTATATGACCTTTGTAGTCGCGAACATTGTCGCTGAATTCTATATCTACCCGCGCGAAGGTTTCGCCGTTTCGTATCATATCGCGGCTGTTTGAAACCCTGTGCGACCTGCCGGTGCAGAATACGTATATCGCCTCAAGCAGGTTTGTCTTGCCCGCGGCGTTGTTGCCATATATGATATTCGTACCTTGCGATAGGGAGATAGATGCGGTTTTGTAGCTTCGGAAATGTGTAACTGTCAGGTTTGATATATTCATAAGTTATAACATTACACCTTTCCTTTTGATTCGTCATTTATAGACGGTTGGGGACGAAACCCCAACCCTACGAAAAACGATATTATCATTCAACAACAACCGTCACCGCAGCATCCTCAAATTCCACAGTAACGCTGTCGCCAACACGCACTTTCTTGCCGCGCATGGTGCAAACCTCGCCTTCGAAGCTGACGATACCCTCAAGGATCATATCCTTCGCCATAGCGCCGCTTTCGGCAAGACCGCTGAATTTGAGCAGCTGGTCGAGCTTGATATATTCGGTTGTAATTTGTACGCTGATTTGTTCCATATTAAAACCCATGCGCGAGGACATGCATAAATTGAAAACGAAAAGTGCATGGGCTCCGCGCCATCCTTTTTTCTTTTTTCTAGTTCTTTAACGCTGTTCACCCTTAATTCTCCTCGTAATTCTGCAACCGCACCGGCAGAACCATATACAAAAACTCATCACCCTCCGCCGGCGCAATCAGACACGGACTCAGCGCGGTGCTGAGCATCATCTTCACACAATCGTGACCACAGCCCTTAAACGCATCGAGCAGGTACCTGTAATTGAAGCCTATCTCCAGGTTCTCCACGCTGTTCGATTCCACTTTTATCACATCGGAAACCTTGCCCAGCTGCGACGCACAGTTAATGGTCACAATATCGCTCTTAATATTCATGCGGATCGGGCTTTTCGACGAATCGGAGTTTATAATCAGCGCGGCGCGGTCTATCGAATCGGAAAACATGCCAACGTCGGCAATAATCTCCATACTATGCTCGGTTGGGATAGTGCGTTTGTAGTTGATATACTCGCCGTCCAGCACACGCGAGGTCACGGTGAACTTTTCAAATTCGAGCAACACGTGCTTATCTGAAATATATATATACACGTCGTTGTCTTCGTCTTTGGTAATCTTCAGCACTTCGTTTAGCGTCTTGCCCGGAATAACTGTGGAAATCTGTCTGCCTGTCTCGCCAATAAACTCCCTGCGGAGCGCGAGGCGGTATCCATCTACAGATACGACTGTGAGCATATTGTCGTTTATCTCAAACAGCGAGCCTGTGAGGATTGGTTTATTTTCGCTAACAGCAAGCGCGAATATGGTTTGGCGAATCATACTCCGAAGCGTTTTTTCGTTTAGTGTTATGAAGAAGTCCTTGCTGATCTCTGTCACCTTCGGATACTCCGCGGCAAGCAGGCCCATGATATCAAAATCGACGTTGCCGCATTTGATATTCGCCATATTGTTGTCGCCCACTTCTATATAAACCGGCGCGTCGGGCATTTTGCGTACAATATCGCCAAACATCTTGGAGTTTAATACAATACTGCCGGTTTTCATAATCTGCGCTTCAAAGGTGTATTGTATGCTAAGCTCCAGGTCGTTACCTATCATGGTAACGCTGTCGTTGTCTGCGGTGATAAGGATACCTTCGAGTATGGGCAGGGTAGACTTTGAGCTAACCGCTTTTTGCACACCGTTTATGCCTTCGAGCAGGGTTTGTTTGTCGCAAAGAATTTTCATATTGGTTCCATCCTTCCGGAGTTAAAATTTGAGTGATTGTTTGCTGTGTAAAATACAATAGTATATATATTATGTTAGTAGAAGCAGTAGTAGTAGTGTGGATTGTGTGCAAATGTGTGTGGGCGATATGTGGGGCAAGCTGTGCGGGGTGTGGAAGGATTATTGAAAAGCAGGGTACGATTTCCACAGTATCCACATAGGTTAGGTTGTACACATGAAATTGCTAACATTTCCACACGAGATTATGGATAACCTAACGTCAGCAGATTCCAAAAGCCTTTACTCAATTTTTCGCGAAAAATTGCGGGTTTGGGCAGCGCCCAAGGTTTTAAGGTTTTTATCGTTCCTTTTAGATCAGGAAAGTTTGAAAACCCTATCAAGGGGTTGTCAATTGCGCCGTAGGTGCAAATTAGCGGTAAAATACTTGTGTTTATATTTTTTAAACGCATAGAAGATAATTATACATTTTTAAAAAAAAACAAGTATCTTGCCGCTTGCGAGCGGCGCTTGAACGGGCGTTGCGACGCGACAGCACTGCGGTGCGAATAAAACCTTGGGGCGCCGCCCCAAACCCCACAAACTTTCGCGAAAGTTTGATCAAAGGCTTTTGGAATCTGTTGACGTTAGTTATTTCTTTTCCGTGTAGCTTTTACTTCAAAATACTTTTCAGTTCCTTCGTCATCGTCTCAATACTCATCGCGATATTCCTATCATCGACCATATCCTTCTCTATCTTGCTCACAGCGTGGATAACCGTTGTATAATCACGCCCGCCAAACTCCGCGCCAATAAGCTTCAGCGACATGTCTGTAAGGTTGCGGCACAAATACATCGCCATCTGCCTCGCATAAGCAAGGTTCTTCGTCTTCTTTTTGCCCACAATATCGTCTATCGGCAAACTGTAGTATTTAGAAACAGCTTCCTTAATGTTTTTCGCCGTAATACGCACAGTACCGCTTTCGAGTATATAGTATTTCAGCGCCTCTTCGGCAAGCTCCAAAGTTAGTGGTTTGCTTGTAATCTTCGAATACGAAAGGATACGTGTGAGCGCGCCTTCCAGCTCGCGGATATTAGATTTTATCCGCTCTGCCATATAGCAATACACATCATACGGCACATTCTCGTTTTCTGTAAACGCCTTCTTTTTCAAAATTGCAATTCGCGTTTCGTAGTCCGGCGGCTGGATATCGCCTGTAAGCCCCCACTCGAAGCGTGTGCGGAGCCTGTCTTCAAGCGTGTTGATCTCGCGCGGCAGGCGGTCGCTGGTTATAACAATCTGCTTGTCTGCCGAGTGCAGGTCGTTGAAAGTGTGGAAAAACTCTTCCTGCGCCGAAACCTTACCGGCAAGGAACTGGATATCGTCTATCAGCAGCACATCTGCGCTGCGGTATTTCGAGCGGAACTGTGCTGTTGTGTTGGTGGAAATCGCGTTAATCAGCTCGTTTGTAAATTTCTCCGAAGAGAGATACACAACGTTTGAAGATGCGTTGCATGTCTTTATATGGTTTGCAATTGCGTGCATCAGATGCGTTTTGCCAAGCCCTGAATCGCCGTATAAAAACAGCGGGTTGTATGCAAGCGAAGGAGACTCCGCTACAGCAACGGCCGCGGCGTGCGCGAATCTGTTGGAATTACCAACAACAAAGCTGTCGAAGGTGTATCTTGGGTTTATGTAGGTAGGTACATTGCTTGTGTCTGTGTTTGAGTCGTTTTTAAGGAAATCCATACCCGTTTGAAGCGGATTTTGCGCGCCTTGCTCCCTGCCGTCCACAATCACTTCGATATCGTAAATATTGCCGAGAATAGACTTTGCGGCGTTTTGTATCAAGTATATATAACGATAGATCATCGTTTTTATCAGCTCGTTTGAAACAGACAGCGTAAATGAGCTTTGATCGATACGAATCGGTTTTATATCTGAAAACCAAGTATTGAAGGCAATATCTGAGATCTCCGGTCGAATTGCCACAAGTACATTTTCCCATATTTGAGCTACGTTCATGTTGTAAACAGACCCTTTCTAAAACGAAGTAGTGTATCTTGTGTATAAGTTTTTTTATTTACACTTATCCACAATGTTATTAACAGGTGTGGATAACTCTTGAAACAGGTGAAAGTATTGCGTTTTTGTTAAGAAAATATTGTGGATAAATTGTTTGTAAAAAATATGTGTAAAACTTTGTTTATTCGAATATATCTACATATTGTTTGTGCAATATTTTTTTGCCACTATAATAGCAAATACCTTATTAATTATACCAAAAATGAGCCTTATTAGCAAGGTTTTTTTACGAAAATATTAAGCGTGATGCCTTTGCTCCGTTTGATATTTTTTTAGCTGAAATTTAATTATTTACTTTACAAACAGCAGATTCAAATGTATATTAATAGTGATACTAAAAAACGAAAAAAGGATGGTTTTAATTATGATAAAACATGTTGTGATGTGGAAGTTAAAAGAATCGGCAAATGGATGCACGAAGCACGAAAACGCGAAGAAAATAAAGGCGATGCTGGAATCGCTGCCGGCAAAGATAGAGCAGATCAAATACCTTGAGGTAGGAATAGATGCTTGTATAGCAGAAGAAGGCAGAACAGACGCTGAGTTCGATGCATGCCTTATCACTATGTTTGAGAGTATGGAGGATTTGGATATATACCAGAATAATCCGGATCATAAGCAGGTTTCGGCGTTTGTTGCGGAGGTGCGAGAGGCTAGGGCAGTGGTGGATTTTGAGGTTTAGGGTTTGTAGGGGCAACGGCTTGTGTCCTTTGTTTCTTTGTGGCAAGGGAAAGAAAGCCCCCACGGCAGGAATTTAAAGTCTGATGAGTGGCATTAACTAAAAATTACCGCCAAACAAAAAGGCGACCATCCTACGCGGTCGCATGCGGCCATAAAGGGTCGCCCTTACGCATCATATTAATCATCCTCTATCTGCCAATCAATCTCACTCTTCCCATTCCGCGCAAGCCATGCATTCGCCGCCGAAAAATGCCCACAGCCCATAAAGCCTCTGTGCGCCGATAGCGGACTGGGGTGCGGCGCGGTCAATATCTTGTGTGCAGGATTGTTTATAATCGCCGTTTTGGTTTTGGCGTTTGCGCCCCAAAGCATAAACAGCACACCGTCGCCGCGCTTATTTAGCAGCTCCACAACACGGTCGGTGAATATCTCCCAACCTTTATCTTTATGCGAATTTGCCATCCCTGCGCGTACAGTAAGCGCGGTGTTTAGAAGCAAAACGCCCTGCTTTGCCCATTTTTCCAAAAATCCGTTGTTTGGCATTGTACAGCCGCAATCGTTTTGCAGCTCTTTAAACATATTTTGCAGCGACGGCGGTATCGCAACGCCTTTTTGCACAGAAAACGCCAGCCCATGCGCCTGATTCTCGCCGTGGTAGGGGTCCTGCCCGAGTATCACAACCTTCACATCGCTGTATGGTGTAAGCGTGAGCGCGTGAAAAATATTATGCATATTCGGATAAATTGTATGCGTTTTGTATTCCGCCGCCAAAAACGCGCGCAGTTGTTGATAATAGGGCTTGTCGAATTCGCCCGCCAAAATATCATCCCAATCGTTGCCTATATGTACCATATATATTGATTCCTTTCCTATATCGTGTAGTAAACATTTGTATTTATAATTATTTCCGCATCTTCCACCAGCGGAGTCATCAGCTCATAGTAGATATCGTTGCGCAAAGAGTTGTATATGCTGTCTCTCACGCTTTCAAAAGGGGTATAAACCGTCACTCTTGCAACCGTTTGTATAATATGGTAGCCTATCTCGCTTTCCACAAGTTCGGGATACACCTGACCCGGCTCGGTAGCAAACGCCACATCCTCAAACGCCTTAATCATCTCGCCGCGGGCAAACAAATACCCATCCGGGTTCGATTTATAGCCGGAATCTTTGGAATATGTGGCGATCGCGCTGTCGAAATCCAGACGTTCTGTGAGGATATAGCGAAGCACGTTGCTTGCGTCGAATTTTATATTTTCCTTAACAGAATCGGGGTAGGGGTATTCGTTTTCGTCTATAGTGGGGAAAAGTATATGCTTTGCGCGAACCTTTTCGACCCTATATATCTCTTTGGTCTGTTCGTAATATTCAAGCAGCGTGGCATCGGTTATTTCGTCGGTTATAATATCGAGCAGCTTCGAGCGGATGGCGTAGTTCTCCTGCATCGAGCGGTAATGCTCAAACAGTATTCCCTCTTGCTTGAGCATAGCTTTAAACTCGTCCAGCCCGCCAAAATTGTTTGCGTATATTGCGATTTTTTCGTCAATCTTTTTTTGGTCATCCACGCTCAGGTGTATGCCAAGGTCAGACGCATACTGCTCGGTTATAATCATGCCGGCTATCTCTTGCTGAACAAATTGCTTAAAACCTTCCTTCTCGGAATCCGGCAAATCTTTAATACCGGAGTTTAGCTTATACCATGTCATCATCTGGGTGAAATAATCAATTCTAATAGGCTGTCCGTTTATCAAAAACGCAATTTCCTTATTTATCATGTTGATAGAAGCCCTATCGTCCACCCGTATATCCCTTGTATATTCGTCGTACAAAACAACCTTGCCCAAAAATTCTGAATATGCCCGAAGCGGTACATACGTGAGGTCGTTATATAGGATATTGTCTACCTCTATGGCCTCACCGTTTACAAATATGCTCATAGCGCCACGTTTAACAGATATGGTTTCAAAAAGGTCGTCGGCAAAGGCGAGCGTGGCGCTGAGCAGCGCGCAGCACAGGAATCCGGCTATAAACCCCTTCATTTGTTTCATAGTAAACCTCCATGCCGTAATGGCGTAAATTTTGTTTGGATATCAGTAGTTATAGTGATACAATGATACTATACTATTATAGCATACTATGCTCGTTTTGGAAAGATAGCTGGAAAGTGAAAAATCAAGAGCAGAGGCTGCAACCTTTGCGGCGCAAGGATTACGAGAAATATATCGAAAATGTTACATTTCTATGATTTTTGTGTGTAAAGCGCATTTATTTACAGTGGAAATATTATGTTTACCTGATATTGTGTATAAACAATGCACTTATACCACATATAAATGTGGATAACTGTGTTGAAATGTGGTAAACTGACGTATTTTAGCCTGCGGACAGTGAAAAATATATGGATAAGTATGTTGATAAGTGGATAACTTGCGTATGAGAGTAGCGCTGATTATATATTATGTAAATATGACTCCATTCAATATCGGTATCGCACTGTTAATTTCAGCTGCATTTTATACTAAAAGTTGTATATACATAATAGACAGAACGCCGGAATCTGAGACTTTTGCAAAGAAAATATTATTAGAAATTACATTAATACTTAGTAATATGTTCAAATTGTAAACATTTGCGGACAATAGCAGAAAAGATAAGAAACATGGATATATCCCTTGACGCATAAAGGAATAAAGTATATAATAAATGTATACGTAACTGTATATTATCATCTGTGCTGTTTTGTTGAAAATAGCCGGTTGTTTTTTTCATAAATACAGCACTGACTGAATAATATATTTATAGAAGGGAATTATTAGTATGGCAGGTTTTTTGGAAAAGGTGATCCGTTTTTTTAATATGTCGTGCGATATTGGCATTGATTTAGGGACAGCCTCTGTTTTGGTGCATCTTAAAGATAAGGGCATTGTGTTAAACGAGCCTTCGGTTATCGCGATAGAAAAGGACAGCGGTAAGATATATGCTGTTGGCAAAGATGCGCAGGCAATGATTGGGCGCACACCGGGTAATATTGTTGCGATTCGTCCGATGGGCGAGGGCGTTATCTCGGATTATTCCACAACAGCTATCATGCTGAAATACTTTATTCGCAAGGTTACAAAAAACAAGCTGCTTAAACCGAGGATTATGATATGTGTGCCAAGCGGTGTTACCGAAGTGGAAGAGCGTGCTGTTATAGACGCAGCCACACAAGCCGGCGGACGCAAGGTCTACCTGATAGAAGAGCCGATTGCGGCTGCGATTGGCGCCGGGCTTGATATTGCCAAGGCGTGCGGATGCATGGTTGTTGATATCGGCGGCGGTACAACAGACACCGCGGTTATATCGCTGGGTTCTATGGTTGTAAACAATTCTATTAAAGTGGCGGGCGATAAGTTCGACGAATCGATCATGAAGTTTGTGCGCAAAAAGTACAGCGCGGTTATTGGCGAACGTACAGCCGAAGAGATAAAGAAAGAGATTGGCAGTGTTTATGAGTTGGACAAGGAAAAAAGCATGATGGTTCGAGGGCGTTCGCTGCTCACAGGGCTGCCGATTAGCATAGACATACAGTCTGAAGATGTGAGAGAGGCGCTTTGCGAAGTTGCCATCCAAATTGTAGATTCTGTACATAGTGTTCTTGAAAGAACGCCTCCGGAGCTGGTTGGCGATATCGCCGAAAGCGGTATTGTGCTAACAGGCGGCGGTGCCATGGTAGAAGGGTTCGACAAACTTTTGGCGGAATCTACAGGTATAAAAGTATATTATGCGGATTCCCCGCTGCATTGTGTGGCGATAGGGACAGGCGAATCGCTCGACAACCTTGGCTATTTAAGCTCCAAGGTATATAATAGTGCGCCTGTTGAAAACGATATATAGCAATTGTCGCATTCGCAGGGAAGCGCAGCAGCAATAATATTTACATTATAGATCAAAGGAGAGTTACATGTTAGATATTAATCAAATCAAAGAAATTTTGCCGCATAGATATCCTATGCTGTTGTTAGACAAGGTGTTGGAGCTGGATGAAGATCATGCGGTTGGTATCAAAAATGTTTCGGCGAATGAATATTTTTTCGAAGGACATTTCCCGGGGAATCCAATTATGCCGGGTGTTTTGATTGTGGAAGCGCTTGCTCAGCTGGGTGCGGTTATCACCCTTTCGCGCAAGGAGAATAGGGGAAAGATTGCGGTATTTACAAAAATAAATGTGTTTAAATTTCGCAAACAAGTTAAACCGGGAGACACACTGAGGCTGGAAGTGGAAATTGCGTCGTATCGGCACGGTATGGGCAAAGGTATCGCTCGCGCAACAGTAGACGGCGAGATGGCTGCCGAAGGTGAGATGGGTTTTGCGGTTATTGATGGGGAATAGTGCAGTAGAATTAGATGTGCTTCGGCGATGAATCGGCGAAGTGCATTTTTTTGTATGCCGAAAAGGGAATGCCGTCGGCATTCCCCTACAAATATTTTTCTTCTATCTTGTTATAATGAGTCCGCAGACGAATTTCAAGATGATTTCATTATTCTTGCGCCCACAGGCGTAATTCGATCAAAATCATGTTATAACAGTCCGTCCGCCCATATATTTTACCAAAACATCCGGCACAGTAATTGTTCCGTCGGCGTTTTGATAATTCTCCAAAATAGCGGCAACCGTGCGCCCGATTGCAACACCGGATCCGTTTAGTGTATGCACAAACTGCGCCTTGTCTGTAACATTATCCTTGTAGCGGATATTTGCGCGGCGCGCCTGGAAGTCGTCGAAGTTCGAACACGACGAAATCTCCACATACCGATTATAGCTGGGCATCCATACCTCGATATCGTATGTCTTAGCGGAAGAAAAACCCATATCTCCGCTGCATAAAAGCGACACTCGATAGGGCAGACCCAAAAGCTGAAGCACCTTTTCGGCATCGGCGGTGAGTTTTTCCAGCTCCTCATAGCTGTCTTCCGGGCGGCTGAACTTAACCAGCTCTACCTTGTTGAACTGATGCTGGCGGATAAGCCCGCGTGTGTCGCGTCCGGCGGAACCGGCTTCCGCGCGGAAACATGCCGAGTATGCCGAATACAGAATCGGCAGTTGGCTTCCTGCAAGAATCTCGTCGCGGTGTATATTGGTAACCGGCACCTCGGCGGTTGGAATCAGAAAATAGTTATTGTTCGCAACAAGGAACGCGTCCTCCTCAAACTTAGGAAGCTGACCTGTGCCGCGCATAGAATCGCGGTTTACCATAAACGGCGGGAACACCTCGGTATATCCGCTTGTTTCGGTGTGTGTGTCTAAATAAAAGTTGATAATCGCGCGTTCCAGCTTTGCGCCCGCGCTCTTATAAAGCGTAAAGCGTGCGCCGGATATCTTTGCGGCCGATGCGAAGTCGAGTATGCCGAGGTCTTCGCCCAAATCCCAATGCGCCTTTGGCTCAAAATCGAACGCGCGAGGTGTGCCATAACGGCGAACCTCCACATTGTCGGATTCGTCTTTCCCGGTGGGCACACTTTCGTGTGGTATGTTTGGTATGCTCAAAAGCATGTTTTCGGTAGAGTTTTCCAGCTCAGACAACCGAGCGTCCAGCGTCTTAACACGCTCGGAAATCTGCTTCATCTCCTCGAATATCGCGGTTGTGTCCTTGCCTTCTTTTTTGAGCATAGGTATCTGTTTGCTAACTTCATTTTGCTTGGACTTCAAGGTGTCCGCTTCGAAGATCAGCTCGCGGCGTTCTTTGTCCATCTCTATAAGCTCGGTAATATCCAAATTCGAGTTGCGGCGCGCGAGTCCGTCTATAAGCGCTTGCGGGTTTGTGCGAACCAGTTTGATATCTATCATAAAAAATCATCCCTTCATATTTTGTGTTTTTAAAAACAGGTGCAGCTATTTTGCTAAAATTACGGCTCTAAAATCAGCTCGCTTGTGAGGGTGTATAACCCGGGCAAAAATGCATCCAACAACTCGGGCGTTGTTGTTTCGAGCAAGGTTGTGAGCAATTCTTTGTCTTCGGCGATATATGCAGACAGAATGGCAGAGGAGAGTAGGCGAGTTTGTTCGATCGCCGCCGCATTTGCCTCGCATGTGGCTATTGTGGCTTTGAGATTCGAAATCTCTGTGCTTAAAAATACATTTTCGTCAGTCAACTCTGCATTTGTGTTGGTCAGCTTAATATTTTCGTTGGAAAGCTTGATATTGTCGTTGGTAACCCTCGACATATTCTCTTGGGAGGTTTGCATAACTGTGCCCAAAACTTCGAAGTCGCCGTCGTGCTCAACAAGCTGTGCCTGGGTGAGCGTCGTTATAAAAATAAGTGCGATGGCGATTATCAGCAACACGCCTGCGTATATCCAAAGTGACTTGGTATTTTTTCTCATTGTATATAACACTCCTATCTATTTGGTAAAATTGGCGGTATGTTCCGCTATCGCTTTGTCTACAACAGATTGCTCCTCTTTCGAAAGCTTTTCCTCGCATTCGCCATTGGTGATTATTTTAAGGTAATTATTACTGGTGTTTCTTCCAAAAATGCTGGTTAGAACGACGCCGTCGTTATTTCCGTTGAGCATGGCGACCGAATAGCTGAAACCGATCTGGTCGTTGAAGGCGTCATAACGCATGGCGGCAAATTTTTGTATGCCCAATTTCATATTGGAGTCGATAATATTGAATTTTTCAATCGACGCCTCCAGCTTATCCGACAAAGCGGCTACGTTGTCGTAGTAGGTGACAATGGTTTCGTCTAGGTTGCCGGTGGAGCAGTTTTTCATAATGCGCCTTAATTTCATGTTATTGATAATAGATATTGTTAAGGCGGCGATTGCGATAACTGCGCAAATCGCGGCACATATGGCGATTGTTTCTAAAGTAATTCCGAGTGAAGCGAGCATATTTTATATTCATCCTTTCAAAAGCGGCAATCTTGAATGAAGTTCGGAGTAAGTCCGACAGAGCATCAAGCGCCAAGATATATCCATAATTTTACGATTTTTTGGTTGTATAATATTGCAAACCGCTCAAAAGCGGTCTAAAATGCGCTGTGTTGGATTTTAACCGTTATCGGTAGAACTACACAGGGCATAGTGCGTTTTTGAAATGCACGGATACTAAAATGTGGCAACTAATTACAATTTAAGTAAATCCAGCACCCTGCTGAGGTCTGCGCTGCCATAATACTCTATTTCAATCTTACCTTTTTTCGGTCCGTCAGAGATTTTTACTTTTGTACCGAGCGTTTCGGATATGCGCTTTTGTATATTGCTAATCTGATGGTCGAGTTCGGTCTTTGGTTTAGGAGAAGGTTCTGCGTCAGGCTGCGCAGAGATGTTCTTCGCCAATGCCTCCGCCTGGCGAACGTTCAGCGATTGGGATATGATTTTTGCTGCCATAAGCTCACGCAGCTCTTCCGACTCAACAGACAATATCGCCCGCGCATGACCGCTTGTAATGCTCCCATCCGTGACAAGGTCTTGCACAGACTGCGGCAGAGCCAACAAACGCAGCGAATTTGCGATAGCGCTTCGGCTTTTGCTCACCTTTTCCGACACCTTTTCCTGCGTCATATCGAACTGTTCAAGCAACGCTTTGTAGCCTAACGCCTCTTCAATGGGGTTCAGGTCTTCGCGCTGAAGGTTCTCGATAAGCGCAATTTCCATACTTGCCAGATGGTCGTAGTCGCGTACGATCGCCGGAATCTGCTTCAAGCCCGCAATGCGGCTTGCGCGCCAACGGCGTTCGCCTGCAATGATTTGGTAGTAGCCGTTTTGCAAATCCTTCACTATAATAGGCTGAATAACGCCGTGAAGCTGTATAGAATCTGCAAGTGTTTGCAGTTTTTCTTCGTCAAATACCTTTCGCGGCTGGTTTTTGTTTGGCTCAACATCGGTAATACGAAGTTCTATGACGGAATCGCCATCGACCGGCTCAACCGATTCGATATCGCCAAGCAATGCGCCAAGCCCTTTGCCCAGTCCTCGTGATTTATTCATAAATGTTCATTCCTCTCTCTAGTTGTTTTTGATAACCTCTGTCGCTAAATCTATATATGCATCGGCGCCCTTGGAAGTAATATCGTACGCGATAATGGATTCGCCGAAGCTGGGAGCCTCGCTCAGGCGGACATTTCGAGGGATAACTGTTGAATACAGCTTGTCCGGGAAGAACTTTTTCAGCTCATCCATAACCTGTATTGACAGATTTGTGCGTCCGTCATACATCGTTGCAAGCACGCCTTCAAGCTCTAAGTGCGGATTTATACTCTTTTTAATCTGCTTTATAGTCGCAGTAAGCTGTGTTAGACCCTCAAGCGCATAGTATTCGCACTGGATAGGGATAAGCACAGAATCCGAACATGCGAACGCGTTTACAGTGATTAGTCCCAGCGATGGGGGACAGTCGATGATTATAAAATCGTATGTATCTCGTACTGAAGCGAGCGCATCACGCAGCTTAAATTCGCGCGGCTGCATAGATACGAGCTCAATTTCGGCGCCCGCCAGCGCGATATTCGATGGCAAACACCACAGGCGATCCTGCGCTGTAGGCATAATTGCCTCGACAGCGGAGACATCGTTGATCAGGCAGTCGTATATAGAGTGAACGATAGAATTGCGGTTGATACCGATACCGCTGCTGGCATTGCCCTGCGGGTCGATATCTACAAGCAATACGGTTTTTCCCTTAAAAGCCAGCGATGCGGCTAGGTTGACCGAGGTTGTAGTTTTGCCAACGCCGCCTTTCTGGTTGGCTATTGCAATGATTTTCCCCATAATTTCAATCAATTCCTTTCAAATAAGTATACCTAGTTTACCACATTTTGAACGGATAGTAAAGAGAATAATGTGAATTGAATGAAAAATGTAATAGAAACGAAAAATGTTTCATGTGAAACAATTGAAAAGCGGAGTGATGTGTTCGTAGGGGCGGGCTTCCATACCTGCCTGCCCTACATTCCAACTGTTTCACGTGAAACATACAAATGGAAAAGTCTTTGGACGGTCACCCATCCAAAGACTTGGTTTTAAACGAATATTTAGCCAATCAATCCACTTTCCATAAACGCTTCGCCCATCGCGGTCTCGTTGCCTGCGATATCGATATCAATATCGCGATACTGCGACATGCCTGTACCGGCAGGAACCAGATTACCGATGATAACGTTCTCTTTAAGCCCCATAAGCGGGTCGATTTTGCCTTTGATAGCGGCTTCTGTGAGTACTCTTGTGGTTTCCTGGAACGATGCCGCCGACAGCCACGAGTCTGTAGCAAGAGATGCCTTGGTTATACCAAGCAGCATCGTTGTAGCAACAGCGAGCTTCTTGCCCTGCTCTTCCATTTCTGCGTTGCAGCGGTTAAACTCGAATATATCTACCAAGCTACCCACCAACAAATCGGTATCGCCCGGATCGTCTATCTTCACCTTACGCATCATCTGGCGAGCGATAACTTCGATATGCTTATCGTTAACGTCAACGCCCTGTAGGCGGTAAACCCTTTGTACTTCAAGCAGTAAGTAGTTCTGAACCGCACGCGCACCCTTGATTTTGAGGATATCCTGCGGATTAACGCTACCCTCTGTAAGCTCGTCGCCCGGTTCGAGCATCTGCCCGTCCATAACCTTGATACGCGAGCCATAGGGGATAAGGTATGTCGCCGAATCCATAGTCGTATCGTTAGTAACAATGATTTCGCGGCGTTTTTTGGTCTCTGTGAGCTTCACAGAACCTGCAATTTCGGTAACAACAGCCAAACCTTTTGGCTTTCTTGCTTCAAACAATTCTTCAACACGAGGCAGACCCTGCGTAATATCGTCGCCGGCAACGCCGCCGCTGTGGAAGGTACGCATTGTGAGCTGTGTGCCGGGTTCACCAATCGACTGTGCGGCGATAATACCAACCGCTTCGCCAACAGGTACCTCTGTGCCGCTCGCCAAGTTGGAGCCGTAGCAGTGTGAACATACGCCAACAGGTGTGTTACAAGTAAGAATACTGCGAATCTTAACCTCTGTAATGCCTGCTGCAATAACCGCCTTCGCCTGCGTATCGCTAATCATCGTGTTGCCTTCAACGATAATTTCGCCTGTTTCAGGGTTCGTAATCGTCTCAAATGCGAATCTGCCGAGCAGTCTATCGTAGAGCGGCTCAATAATCTCCTTGCCGTCCTTAATATCGCTAACTAAAATGTATTGATCTGTGCCGCAATCCACTTCGCGGATAATAACATCTTGGCTGACGTCAACCAAACGACGCGTTAGGTAACCCGAATCGGCAGTTCTAAGCGCTGTATCTGTAAGACCTTTTCTCGCACCGTGGGTGGAGATAAAGTATTCCAAAACGTTTAGTCCTTCACGGAAGTTCGCGCGAATCGGCACTTCGATGGTTCTACCGGAGGTGTTCGCCATAAGACCACGCATACCTGCGAGCTGACGCATCTGATTGATACTACCACGCGCACCGGAATGCGACATCATGTATATCGGGTTTAGGTCGTCTAGATGCTCCATCATCGCTTTTGTAACATTTTCGCTGGTTTCTGTCCATGTTTTAACAACCAGATTGTAGCGTTCTTCCTCCGAAAGCATACCACGTCTAAACTGACGCGTAATCTTGTCTACTTCGGACTCCGCATTTGCAAGTAACGTCTTCTTTTCGTCTGGAATCTCGATATCCGATACGCTGATCGTGATTGCACCCTGCGTAGAATACTTGAAGCCGAGATTTTTAACGTCGTCCAGCACCTGCGCTGTCATAGTCGAGCCATGCACACGGATACATCTGTCTACAATACGCCCGATAGCGCCTTTGTCTACAAGGAAAGTTATCTCGAGGTCGAGCAGGCGTTCGGGGTCGCTTCTGTCTACAAAGCCCAAATCCTGCGGAATCTTTTCATTAAACAGTATCTGCCCAACAGTTGCGTTGATAATTCTACTTTCAAGCACACCGTCGATCTCGCGCTGAACGCGTACACGTATAGGCGCATGAAGCGTAACGGCATTGTTGCGATACGCCAGGATCGCTTCGTCGGAAGACGCAAACACCTTGCATTCGCCGATATCGCCTTCTTTTGTAATCGTCAGATAGTAGATACCTAATACCATATCCTGTGTTGGAACGGTAACAGGGCGCCCATCTTGTGGTTTTAGCAGATTATTTGCCGAAAGCATCAGGAATCTTGCCTCAGCCTGCGCTTCGGGCGAAAGCGGCACATGCACCGCCATCTGGTCGCCGTCGAAGTCGGCATTGTACGCCGTACAAACGAGCGGATGCAGTTTCAGCGCTCTGCCGTCTACCAATACAGGCTCAAATGCCTGGATACCGAGTCTATGCAATGTGGGAGCACGGTTTAGCAGCACAGGATGCTGCTTGATAACATCTTCTAAAATATCCCATACCTCGGTACGAACACGCTCAACCATACGTTTTGCGCTTTTTATATTATGCGCAAGGCCGTCGCCAACCAAACGCTTCATAACAAACGGTTTAAACAGCTCCAGCGCCATCTCCTTGGGCAGACCGCACTGATACAGCTTTAAATCCGGACCAACAACGATAACCGAACGACCCGAATAGTCAACACGCTTACCGAGCAGGTTCTGGCGGAAACGCCCCTGCTTACCTTTGAGCATGTCTGAAAGCGATTTGAGTGCTCTGTTGCCCGGTCCTGTAACAGGACGACCGCGTCTGCCGTTGTCGATAAGTGCGTCAACGGCTTCTTGGAGCATTCTCTTCTCGTTGCGCACAATGATATCCGGCGCGTGCAAATCTAAAAGCCTCTTAAGGCGGTTGTTTCTATTAATAACACGGCGATACAGATCGTTAAGGTCGCTTGTCGCGAATCTGCCGCCGTCCAGCTGAACCATCGGGCGGATTTCCGGCGGGATAACCGGCACAACATCCATAATCATCCACTCCGGACGGTTGCCGGAAAGCCTGAACGATTCTGTCGCCTCCAGCCGCTTAACCAAGCGGATACGCTTCTGACCTTGCGCAGTTTCCAGCTCTTCTTTAAGCTCTTTCGACAGCTCTTCCAAATCTATCTGCTGTAAAAGCGCCTTAACAGCCTCCGCACCCATAGATGCCTTGAATCTGTCGCCATATTTTTCCACGCTCTCGCGGTATTCCTTTTCGTTCAATATACCCTTGTGCATCAAGCCTGTTTTGCCCGGATCAACAACAACGTACGCGGCAAAATAGAGTATCTTTTCCAATACACGCGGCGACATATCCAGCAAAAGTCCCATACGCGACGGGATACCCTTAAAATACCAGATATGCGAAACAGGGGTCGCAAGCTCGATGTGCGCCATTCTTTCGCGGCGAACCTTAGAGCGTGTTACCTCAACGCCGCAGCGGTCGCACACAATGCCCTTATAGCGAATCTTTTTATATTTGCCGCAATGGCATTCCCAGTCGCGCTGCGGACCGAAAATCCTTTCGCAGAAAAGACCGTCACGTTCCGGTTTGAGTGTTCTGTAGTTGATCGTTTCCGGCTTTTTAACCTCACCGCGCGACCACTCCCTGATCTTCTCCGGAGATGCGAGTCCTATCTTAATTGCTCGGAAATTTAGAAAATCCATATATTTTAATCCATAATTTTTCATCACAGCGGTGATGAAAAAATTCCTTTCATCAAAATATTGTGGTGCGGCTTGCCGCAGGAGGTGCTGTGCACCGACAACAATTTTTTGCATAGTATGAACTTTGTTCATACTTCCTCCTTCAAGACTCCTACTTAAAAATACTGCAACTAATTATTATTCGTCTTCAAAATCTTCGTCATCCGCTAAAGCGTCTAAATCTTCAACAATATCTTCTTCGAAGTCTTCCGCCTCTTCAACAACAGCATCTTCCACAATATCAAAATCGTCGAAATCGTCGTCATCATCGTCGTCGTTGTCGTCGAAGTCTAAGTCCAGAAGTTCGTCTTCTTCTTCAAGCACAAACGGCATATCGCCCGAAAGTGTGCCGATGTTGGCGTTGCCGCCCTCGTTATACGCAGTTGCCGATGCGGCGTTTGGAGCAAGACTCTCCTCGCTGCCCTCAATATTAACCTGCAGCGGAGCAACGTAATCGTCCTCTTCGGAATATTCGCCCAAATCCAGCTCTTCCAGGTTGCGGTCGAGTACCTTGGTGTCCAGCGCGAGGCTCTGAAGTTCTTTTATAAGCACCTTAAACGACTCCGGCACACCCGGCTGAGGCACATTTTCGCCCTTGACGATGGACTCGTATGTCTTAACACGACCGACAACGTCATCGGACTTAACTGTGAGTATTTCCTGCAAGGTATATGCCGCGCCGTAGGCTTCAAGCGCCCAAACTTCCATTTCACCGAAACGCTGTCCGCCAAACTGCGCTTTACCGCCCAACGGCTGTTGGGTAACAAGCGAGTATGGGCCTGTTGAACGAGCGTGAATCTTGTCGTCTACCAAATGCGCGAGTTTTAGGAAGTACATATATCCAACTGTAACGTGGTTGTCAAACGGTTCGCCTGTGCGTCCGTCGTATAGCTCGGTTTTGCCGCCGGGGCTATAGCCTGCCATAGCAAGATGCTCGGCAATATCGTCCTCGTTTGCGCCGTCGAATACAGGGGTCGCAACCTTCCAGCCAAGCGCCTTTGCCGCATAGCCAAGATGCACTTCAAGCACCTGACCGATATTCATACGCGACGGCACACCCAGCGGGTTCAGCACCAAGTCGAGCGAGGTGCCGTCCGGCAAGAACGGCATATCCTCCTCGGGGAGAATGCGCGATATAACACCCTTATTACCATGGCGACCAGCCATCTTGTCGCCAACAGATATCTTACGTCTTTGCGCGATATAGCAGCGCACAAGTTCGTTTACGCCCGGGGGCAGCTCATCGCCGTTTTCGCGAGTAAACACCTTAACATCAACGATGATGCCGGCTTCACCATGCGGCACACGGAGCGAGGTGTCTCTAACCTCACGCGCCTTTTCGCCGAATATTGCACGAAGCAAGCGCTCTTCCGCTGTCAGCTCTGTTTCGCCCTTCGGCGTAACCTTACCAACCAGGATATCGCCGGAACGAACCTCTGCGCCTATGCGGATAATGCCGCGGTCGTCGAGGTCGCGCAGTGCGTCTTCGCCCACATTCGGGATATCGCGGGTAATCTCTTCGGGACCGAGCTTCGTGTCGCGCGCGTCGGCTTCGTATTCTTCAATATGGATAGATGTGTAAACATCGTCTTTCACAAGTCTTTCATTAATAAGTATCGCATCCTCGAAGTTATAGCCTTCCCAGGTCATAAATCCGATCAGCACGTTTTTGCCGAGTGCGATCTCGCCGTTGTCTGTAGACGGACCGTCGGCAATGATATCGCCCTTCTTAACAACCTCGCCCGCTGTAACAATCGGGCGCTGGTTAATGCATGTACCTTGGTTTGAACGCAGGAACTTCAGGAGCTTGTGTGTATCCTTTGTTCCGTCGTCGCCTTTTACAACGATTTCGTAGGAGGAAACCTTGTCAATCACGCCGTCGCGTTTTGCAAGCACAACAACGCCGGAATCCTTCGCGGCTTTGTATTCCATACCTGTGCCGATAATCGGCGAGCTGGGTTTAAGCAGCGGCACCGCCTGTCTCTGCATGTTTGAACCCATCAGCGCGCGGTTCGCATCGTCGTTTTCGAGGAATGGTATCATAGAAGTAGCGACCGACACCAGCTGGCGCGGCGATACATCCATATAGTCTATCTCCGAAGCGGGAACTTCAAGAATTTCGTCGAGGTATCTAGCCGAAACCTTTGTGTCTATAAATCTGCCGTTTTCGTCGAGCGGCTCGTTTGCCTGCGCAATGGTGAATTCATCCTCAATATCGGCGGTCATATATACAACTTCGTTGGTAACAACGCCTGTTTCCTTGTCCACTCTGCGGTATGGCGATTCGATAAAGCCATATTCGTTGATAAGCGCGAAGGACGACAATGAACTGATAAGACCGATGTTCGGTCCTTCAGGCGATTCTATCGGACACATACGCCCATAGTGCGAATAGTGAACGTCGCGGACTTCGAAGCCTGCACGCTCTCTTGAAAGACCGCCCGGGCCGAGCGCGGAAAGCCTTCTCTTGTGAGTAAGCTCCGCCAGCGGGTTGGTCTGATCCATAAACTGCGACAACTGCGAAGAGCCAAAGAACTCTTTTATAGTAGAAGAAACAGGGCGGATATTGATAAGTGCCTGCGGCGTAACAACGTCCAAATCCTGTATTGTCATTCTTTCGCGCACAACACGTTCCATACGCGAAAGACCGATTCTGAACTGGTTTTGCAAAAGCTCGCCAACACAACGCAGACGGCGGTTGCCTAAGTGGTCGATATCGTCCACTGTGCCGATGCCTTGCGCGAGTGTGTTCATATAGTTAATAGACGCAAACATATCTTCAACCACGATATGCTTGGGCATCAGCTCATCCTTGCGGGCGAGCAGAGCCGCTTTTATATCGTCGTCGCTGTCGTTTGCATCAAGTATCTCTTTCAGCACGCTATAGCGCACCTTGGTGTGGAAATCCATACCTTCAATGCTGAAATTTACAAATTCAGCCAGGTGTACCATGCCGTTGGAAAGGAGTTTGACAGTCTTATCTTCAAGTTTGATAAATGCTTCGTTAACGCCGGCTTTTTCTATCTCCATCGCCTTTTCGCGGTTGATATGCTCGCCCGCCGACGCGATAATCTCGCCGGTTTGGATGTCGATAACGTCTTCCGCCAGCACCTGACCGTTCAGCCTGGAGGATATCGCCATCTTTTTGTTGAATTTATAGCGCCCAACCCTTGCGAGGTCATACCTTTTTGGGTCGAAGAACATGTTGAAAATGAGCGGCTTTGCACTCTCCAGAGCGGGAGGCTCGCCGGGACGGAGCTTTTTGTATATCTCTACCAGCGCTTCGTCTGCGTTGGTGGTTGTATCTTTTTCAAGCGAAGCCACAATACGTTCGTCTTCGCCAAACATCTCGTATATCTGCGCGTTTGTTTCGCAGCCCATCGCGCGGATGAGTACGGTAATCGGCAGTTTCCTTGTCCGATCTATACGCACCGAAAAAACGTCGTTGAGGTCGGTGTCGTATTCGAGCCACGCGCCGCGGTAGGGGATGACGGTTGCGGAAAAAAGCTCTTTGCCGGTTTTGTCATGCTCCATCGAGTAGTACATACCCGGAGAGCGGACCAGCTGGCTAACAACAACACGCTCTGCGCCGTTGATGATAAATGTACCTTGGTCGGTCATAAGCGGAAAATCGCCCATGAAGATATCCTGCTCCTTAACCTCACCGGTTTCCTTATTTATAAGGCGAACCTTAACGCGAAGCGGCGCAGAGAAGTTAGCGTCGCGCTCTTTGCACTCTTCAACAGGATATTTTGGAGTTGGGTCGAGCTTGTAGTCGATAAACTCCAGAATCAGGTTGCCGGTATAGTCGGTGATGGGAGAAACGTCGTCAAATACCTCCTTTAAACCTTCCCGCAAGAACCATTCATAAGAGTCTTTTTGGATACCGATAAGGTTCGGCATTCCAAGCGGCTCTTTGATTTTCGAAAAGCTCATGCGTTTGTTTTTGCCCAGAGTAATTTCGTGTACCATCAACAATCACCTCATAGTAAATATTTGGCTGCCATACGATTGGATGCCATCCAACCGGCAGGGAATAGACATGTTTGCGGAGCTGTCTTGCAAGATTGCGGACAAACCCAGCGTATAAAAACATAAAATTGCGATATATTATATAATAAGGTAAGAACACACTTTTGCAAAATGTGTTTTATAAAATATTATTAACAACTATTGCAATTTCTATTCGTTTGTGCTAAAATGCATTAAAAGACAAAAAGTTTAAAGGGTAGGGCATCAACATTTTAGACTATAATGCAGTTTACAATGATATCATAGTGTAGTGCGGATGTCAAGAAAATTCGTGTATTTTTTTTGCTTTTTTTTAATAAATAGTTGAATGAATCTTAATTTATCGTTTGTTCACAAGAAATTAATAATTCATTTTAAAAATAATATTGACAGAGCATACAAACATGATGTATAATTACTTATGTATTTTGTTATAACTTGTTATAGCTTGTTTCTTATTCCCAAGAAATGGCAAGATAACACTATTATGCGACATAGTAGTGGAGGGAGGGAAAGTAATGTCTGAAATTAGAGTTAAGGATAATGAATCTTTAGATAACGCGCTCCGCAGATTCAAAAGGCAGTGTGCAAAGTCGGGTGTTCTTACAGAGATGAGAAAGAGAGAACACTATGAAAAGCCCAGCGTAAAGCGTAAGAAAAAGTCGGAGGCGGCTCGCAAACGTAAGTTTAAATAAGTGTTTCAGCACTTACATGCAAAGTACTTACAGGCTTAAGAGAAATAGAACAAGGGCAGAACATTGCGCATGTGCGTTTTGGCTGCCCTGTTTTAGTTTAGTACAGAAAGAATGCTGCCCACAAAACAAAAAATGGAGGTTTATCATGCCAATCATTGAAAAAGCGCCTGAAACCATGACCGCGAAGGAGCGCGTACGCCGCACATTTGCCTTTGAGCCGACCGACCGTGTTACCATCGGCTATGAATCGAACCCCGCTATACACCAAAAACTCTGCGCCGCTCTGGGTGTGCGCCCGGACGATACCGACGGGCTGTATACCGCGCTCGGTGTGGACTACCGCGAGGTTTCTGCGGAATATACCGGACCCGACCTGTTTGCGGAATTGCGCGCGAAGGCAGGACCGGACCGCTGGGTGGATCCGCTTATGGGGCGTATAACACGCTGGGTGGAACACGGCAGCGGCGGATATTGGGATTTTTGCGATTTCCCGCTGCAGGATGTAGACGACGAAGATTTCGAAAACTTCCCTATTCCGAATCCGGACCATTTCGACTATGACGCCGCGCTTGAGCAGGCAAAGGAGCTTAGCAAAACCTACGCTCTGCATGTGGCGAACCCCGGCGTGGGCGATGTTATCAACTCCAATGGGATGTTGATGGGTATGGAGGATGTTTTGTGTCATCTCGCGCTTGGCAACGAGGCGGCGCTCGATTTTATAAATCGCCGCACAGATTACAATATCGGCGTTTTGGAGCGTTTGCTTGCGAAATGCGGCGAGTATATTGATTTTATGTGGCTCGGCGAGGATTTAGGCACACAGATTGCCCCGATTATCAACCCGGAGCTGTATCGTGAACGGATTAAGCCCATACATAGACGGTTTATCGAGCTGGCAGAGAGCTATAATCTGCCAACAATCATACATACCTGCGGCTGCTCGAGCTGGGCGTATGAGGATATGATAGAAATTGGCATGTGTGGGGTAGACACCCTCCAGCCCGAGGCGCATAATATGACTCCGCAGTATCTTACAGAGCATTTCGGCGGACGGCTGAACTTCCGCGGATGTATCTCCACTGCGGGACCGCTCACATACGGCACGGCGGAAGATGTAGACAAAATATGCCGTGAAACGCTTGAGATTATGATGCCGCACCGCGGTTATCACTTCGCGCCGACGCATGCGATTCAAGATAACACGCCGGTGGAGAATGTCATCGCGATGTACCGGGCGGCGCATAAGTATGGGCGGTATTAGGATGTGGTTTTAGCATAATCAACCTGCAGGGACGACCGCCTCGGTCATAGACAACTCCGTGAGATGGTCGTCCGCAATTTTGATATGACCTAAACGGACGGTCGAGGCGACCGTCCCTACAAAAAGCCCTCCGCAATTCAAAAATTGCGAAGGGCTTTCATCATCCTTGAATTATAGATTAATTCTTACCATTCTGTCCAATACCCGTCATTTTTATCGTTAAACACCGCGTATCTAAACAACTCAAGTTCGCCGCTCTCGTTTGGTTTGTCAAAGCCTTTGTCAAACGAAAACTCCAAAAAGTATCCGCCTTGGTCGTAGTAGTATGTCACCGATTCGCCCTGTATATGCTTTGCCGTCGGTTCGCCGAAAATGTCCTCGATATCATCTATGAGCATACCTTCCACCACGCCCGCCACGCTCGGATATATCTCTGTAATAATCGGATATACGCGTATCGCCTTAACGTTGTCTTGCTTGTCTAACAAAAATGAAAACGGCTCCGCATCTACAAACACCATACCAACCTCATGCGCGCCAACGCCTTGGTCTGTGTATTTCGAAAAATCTCTGCCTGTTTGTATCTCTATTCCTTCCTGCTGTAGCCGCTTCAAAAGCTCAGCCGCAGACATGCCAAGGTAAAACTTCGCATCGCCGTCGTTTTCGTCTACCCATGCCTCGGCATCGTTTAGCGCGGCGGATTCGATGTCAATGTTTTCCGGTGCGTTTGGCGTAATGTCCTCCAAACCGTCCGGTGCGTTCTTCGCACATGCGGCTGCGGTGAGCAACATGCTAATACATATAACAATTATAAATAATTTTTTCATTTTAAGATTCATCCCTTCCTATTTTAGTACCAATCCAAACGTCCTACTCAAAATCAGCCGGACGCACTGCTGTCTTGCCGAATTCATAGCATATCGCGTCTACAATTCGGTCAGACGCGCTGCCGTCGCCGTAGGGGTTTGCGGCCTTTGCCATCGCGTCGTAGCTTGCCGCGTTGTCGAGCAGGTCGCACGCCATAGCTATGATGTTGTCTTTATCCACGCCCGCAACCTTAACCGTGCCTGCCGCAAC
>JGI994J12354_10001193_pt1 | contig 26377 bp, 28 predicted proteins | sample IntmicLarv3ML3BL_FD_12354 | JGI IMG/M metagenome (IMG submission 12354)
GTTTTTGGGCGCGTCGTATTGCGTTAGGCAAAGGGCGCAATGGCTATATCTGGTTTGTGATTGGATTTCTATTTGGAATATTCGGAGTCATTGCCGCGGCTTTGATGACAAACAAAAAGCCAACGCATATTGTTAATGCAAATGGCGATCCCGTAATAATTTGTCATCACTGCGGCAAGGAATCGCCCATGCACTTGAATGTCTGCGCAAATTGCCATTATGGTTTTGGTAAAGATTACAGATTGCCTTGATGGTAAAAGAGTCAGAACATTTTGCTGGTACTTTAGAGATTTAAAAAACGTAAACTTGGAGAAAACAATGAAAAGACTTGCCCTGCTTTCTGCTTTGGTTTTATGTGGGTGCACAACGCTAGATTACGGTATAACGGTTCATGATGAACAAGGTAATCAGCGTTTTAGTGTTAACAATCGGGAGGCGCCTAGCTCAACCCTTCGCTCTATAAAAAATTCTTTATGCAAACTTTATCCAAAATCTACTCTCATTGTAAAAGACTTGAACACCGGCGAAGAAATGGATGGGGAAAGTCCTTATAAGTGTCCTTAACATCCTGTTTCGGCACATTTCGCCGGGGCAGGTCGCAATGACAACGACCGAGGGTGCAAATGGAACCCACATTAAAAGAGAATGAAACATGAAAAAACTACTGCCATCCGCCCTACTCGCTCTGCTTCTGGCATACAGCCCCCTGGCATTCTGTGAAAACTGGAAGTGCGCGAGTGTCGGAATAGATGTTAAACATTGTATTGACCTCGATAGCATTAAAGATGAAGGGGCTTATCGGAAGGCACATATAAAATTGTTTTTTCCAAAAGGAATGGTTCCAAAAGGAATGAAAACTTCCCCGGATAATTTCTCTTACATGAAACTTTCCACGTCATTTGATTGCAAAAACAAGGTGGCAAGATGGCTTTCTTCTGACCTGTACGGGAAAGATGACAAGGTTATCGAGGGCGAATCTAAAGAGAACCCTAGCCCTCTCTATGAATCTACACAGAAGGAGAGCGTGTCAAAGTTCTTCGACAGCCTCGTTTGCGGCAAGTGAGTAAGGAAAACCCGCCATGCCCATGGCATCACGAAAATGTTTAAATGCTAAAACCTAAAAAGAAAATTTCCGCCTTAGAAGCCATACTGCTAATAGTCGGCTTTCTGTTGGTTGTATCTTTTGGAAGTGGTTACTATAAAGCTCGTGAAAGCGGATTAAAGCCAGCAGAAGCCGCTTTACAGGCATTAAAACAAATAACAAGTTTTTCTATTCTGACAAACAAGAAAACGAGTTAATCAGGTGAGGCCAGACGGCACATATCGCCATCCCAAATTGCCATTGCAACCACAGCCGTTTACAAATGGCAGCCTACCGGCGGTGACCAATCCGCACCGGGTGCGGATCGCTTAAGCGCAAAAGAAATGGCAGACGTTTCTGGCGTTGGAGTCAGAACGATTTATTCGTACGCTTTTGAAAATATGTACACGATTATGTACATATTTAGTATGTGTGCGCTTGAGAGCCAGCAAACAAGCCAATTGTAGATGCCTGCAGCTGCACCAAAATACAATCCGAAGAAGTCCGATAAAGCACAGAAACCCGCTAGAACGTAGTATTTTAGCGGGTTTCTGTGCTTTATCGGACTTCTTGAAACGTGTTGTTGGTGACGATACATAAAGATCAAATTCATTACTGTCGTTGATTAACAGCGACATCAGTTTTGGATGAACAAACAGCTTTTCTCTGCCAAAGGACATTTCGCGAAGCACTCCTAGGGAAACCAGTTCTTGCAGGTACCTTGATGCGGATTTCATGGCGAGCATTTGTTTCGATCCGAGCAGTCAAACATTGAAGCACCCATATCGCAATTTATTATGCTCCTTTACCGGACATCTTCGATATATACTGCACAGCAAACTAGCGTAATGCCACCACCTGCAGCGTTGTGATTGGAAAATGGGCGCAGGAATAACAGAAAAGGATCATTGAAAAATGAAAAAAATAATACTAATCCTTCTTTCGATGTTGTTGGTCGGATGTGCAACCACGGTAGAAAATGAATATGTTGCACCAGAAGGCATTCCTCACGCCAGAATACGCGTCCATCACGCCACGCATGCAAAAGTTTATCTGGCTCCTTCGTGTGATGAGGAGCCCATAAGCTTCGATGCTTCTGTGGGTGGTGGTTTGTTTGATTCTAATAAAAAAATTGGCATGCCCCCAACAAAACGTTCAACATGGCCTCTTTCTAGTTGGCGAGAATACACAATACCGGCCGGATATCGAACCCGTGTTGAACTTGATTATTCTGCTTCCGCACCTCTGAGCAGAGGAGGACACATCCACTATAAATGTCGCCCAATGAGCTTTTCATTTATACCGGAAGCCGGGAAGGATTACGATACATTCTCTTATCACCACACTGGCAATCGCTGTTACATCGCAGTTCGTGAACTGATCAAAAACGAAGGTGATATGGCAACAGGAAAGCTAATAGAAAATGACCTGCCGCCATGCCCTAAAAAAGAAACGCAAAAGACAGCGATAAAATAGAAGAGAACGAAACATGAAAAAACTACTGCCATCCGCCCTTCTCGCCCTCCTCCTAGCGTACAGCCCTATGGCGTTCTGCGAGAACTGGGAGTGTGCTGATGGCGAGCTAGGCTTCAGTTTTTGCCTTGATACCGAAAGCATCAAAGATGAGGGGCTATATAGGACAGCACAGATAAAAATGACTGTTCCAGAGGGTATGCCAATGGAAGGTAAAGATGTCTCTTACTTAAAATTTACTGTCTCATTCGATTGTGAAAACAAGACGGCTACATCGCTGTCCGCTGATTTGTACGGGAAAGATGGCAAGATCATGGAAGGCGAATCTAAAGCGAACCCTAACCCAGTCTACGAGTCCACACAGAATGATGACACGTCAAAGTTCTTCGATAGCCGCGTTTGCGGAAAGAAATGAGTGTTGGGGATTGAGGGTGGCGGTAATCCCCCCTTGAATCCAGTTGAATTAGAAGTAGAATTTTCTAAGAAGGCTAAGGAGAGAATTCTGCATGAAGAAATCGAGATTTACGGACAGTCAGATACTGTCGATATTAAAGCAGGCACGCCAGTAGTTGAAATTTGCCGGGAACACAAAATCAGTTCCGCCTTATTTTACAGATGGCGCTCCCGCTTTGGCGGCATGGACGTATCCATGATGAAGCGCATGAAAGAACTTGAAACAGAAAATGCCCGTTTGAAAAAATGTATGCTGAAGAGCGGCTCAACGCCGAGATACTCAAATAGGCCATTGAAAAAAAGTGGTGAGTCCGTCTTCGCGCCGGAGGCTGGCGCGAAAGGCGGTAAAAGACAAGTGTATTTCCATCCGGCTTTCCTGTGAAACCTTTGGCATCAGTCAGAGTTGCTATCACTATGTTGCCAGGCGTTCTGAAGAAAATGACAGGATCGCTGAGTGGCTCATACGTCTTACAGTCAACCAGCGTGACTGGGGATTCGGATTATGCTTTCGGGCTTTCTGTTTCTGAGAAACGTAAAGGGCTTTCGACGCGGACGCACACGCAGCGATTGGATGAGTTACCTAAAGCTTAACTACAGGCCAAGTAACCCAACCTGAAGCGGTTTTCTGTATATGACCCTGCTGCCCGAAGGCCCGCCCCAGAAACAAAACGGTGCAGGGATAGCCGGGCTGCGGCTGACAAGCTCTTTCTGCTGTGCCAGACAATCGCCGAGGAAGACCGCAGGACGCATCCGGTTATGTGCGTAGCTTATCAAGCTTGATTTTTATGGATTGCTCAGCACATAATGTGGACATGCTTGTTGGTAAGCTTGGCAACCTTCGTAAAAACCCAGTCAGATACACGGAGAGCCCTGATTCGAACGCAGGGTTGGTCGACAATCAACAACATCCGGAAATCAAGTTCGGACGCAGGAAGAAACCGGCACTTGGCAAGAAATGAGCAAGAGAAATGTTACTCACCGTTGGTGCGCACTGCAATCTGATACCAAGCTGGATTGGTACGCGCACCAAATGAGTTCTAGTATATTTTTCACTTGGAATGAGAGAGTAGTTTTATGAAATTCAAAAGCATCTCCTCGCGAATCCTCTTTTCCGTCCTTCCACTGGTACTAATCTTGGCGCTTGTCTTCATGGCAGTAATTTATGCGTCCATGAAAAAACAGATAGACACGCAATTCGACGAACGAATGCTGGAGAGTCTGAACGCCGCAGACCTGCGTATTACAGCGGAGTTGGCAGCCAATGCAGATGTTGCCAAAAGCCTCGCCCTGTACGCCACAACAGCAAGCCGTGAAACTATTGACCGCGGCGAATTATCTGCATTTCTTCTTTCCTCGATCCCCTCCAATGACAACACGGTAGGCGGCGGCATCTGGTATGAGCCTTACAGCCTTTATCCAGAGAAACAATATTTTGGCCCATATGTATACGTTAAAGGCGGCCAAGCAATTCTCGCTTCGGATTATGCGTCTTCTGTAGCTTATCATGAGCAGGATTGGTATCTTGGCGGCAAGAACTCAAAAGGCGAGGTCGTCTGGTCCTATGTCTACTATGATCCCGTGGCAGATGTGGTCATGATAACGTCTTCCATCCCGTTTTTTACCAAGAAAGGAAAGTTTCTTGGCGTAACCACCGCTGACATGGCCATGAAGGACATCAAGGAAATAGTTTCTTCCCTATCAGTGGGTAAAACGGGTGCTGCTTTTGTCCTAGGGGCGAATGGCGAGTTTATTTCCTTTATGGATAGCAGCCGTACTCTGGACATGCTTATTACGGAAGACAAGGACCCAGAACTTGTACGTCTTGGCAAGCATGTCCTAGGAAATGGAAAAGGCCCCATATATCTGAACTGGCAGGGGGACAATGTTCGAGCCTTTTATTCCAAGATAGAAGAAACCGGTTGGACCCTCGTAGCCATAATCAATACAGAGGAACTTACCGAAACGACCAACAACTTAGCCATGCCTTTAGCCATAATCCTCTTGGCGGGCCTTTTGGTTATCAGTACAGCAGTGATTCTTGTTGCGCAGCATTTGAGGCGCGTAGCGAACAAGGTCAATCAGTTTGCTGATGCGGCCATTGCTGGCGTCTTGTCTGAGCGGTTAGAAGTGACTGAACATGACGAATTCGGTGTGATGGAGCGTCGCCTGAACACTATGATGGACAATATGGCTGAAATGCGTGAAAAATCAGAGGAAATGCTGCGCGTGGCCAAGGCGGCTAATCAAGCAAAAACCGACTTTTTGTCCAATATGAGCCATGAGATGCGCACGCCCATGAACGCCATCATAGGCATGGTACAAATCGCAAAACAGAGCGATACCGCAGAACGGATAGAAGATTGCCTCGGCAAGATTCAGGTTGCGTCCAAGAGGCTTTTGGGCCTTATTAACGACGTTCTAGATATGTCTAAAATTGAAGCCAATAAAGTCACCCTGAATATCGACACTTTCTCCATAAAAAGCACCCTTGGAACCATCGAAGGTGTTTTTTGGAGTGAGACGAGTGAGAAACGGCTTTCCCTTGTGACCGAGCAACACCCAGATGTGCCCGAATTTCTTTTGGCTGACGGCTTTCGGTATTCACAAGTGGTTGTCAACTTAGTGAGTAATGCCATAAAATTTACGCCACCAGACGGCGTAATAACCGTATCTGTGCGTGTACTGGAGCGTACTGGCAATCGCTATATCATTGAAACATTGGTGACCGATACTGGTATTGGCATTACAGCCGACTCCGCAATAAAACTGTTCAAACCCTTTGAACAGGCCGACACCAGCATTTCGCGCAAGTACGGTGGCACTGGCCTTGGGCTGGCAATCAGTAAAGGGCTTGTGGAGCTTATGGACGGCACAATCTGGTGCAAACCCAACGACAATGGGCTAGGTAGCCAGTTCGGCTTTACCATTGCCGCTGCTGTTTCGGATGCGGTGGTGACACAGCCCGAAGCCGTACCTGATGATGAAAGCTACGATTTCACCGGCCACTGTATCCTTATCGCTGAAGATGTAGACCTGAACCGGGAAATTGTCCAAGCTCTACTTGACGAAACGGGCATACAGATCGCTTTTGCCGTCAACGGCATAGAGGCGTGGCAAATGTTTGCCGCAAACCGAAACAAATACTCCATGATGTTTATGGATATCCAGATGCCGGAGATGGATGGTCTTTCCGCTACCCGAAAGATACGGGAAATTGAACAGGATGGAGCCTCTGAACGCATGCCTATCGTAGCCTTAAGCGCCAACGCATTCAAGGAAGACGTAGATGCAAGCCTCGATGCGGGTATGGATGGGCATGTTGTCAAACCCTTTGATCAGGAGGTGTTGTTGAGGACAATCAGAGCGATGATTGAACCAGCTCCTGATAGAACCGACGATCAACAGAATAAACGCCCCCCCGCAACTTAGACTGCTTCCTCTGTACGCAAAACGACCAGCAGAGCCAGTTTTATCCTTTCTGGTCAGTGATGTGTCCCCTTCCCGTAATATGAGACATGGTGAATTGGAACTTTCTGTGAATAACTGACACAGGAGACGAAGATGAAGAAGAGCCGATTTACCGAAACGCAGATCGTATCGATATTGAAAGAATCGGATGCAGGGCTAAAGGTTGATGACATATACCGCAAGCACAACATCAGCAATGCCACGTATTACAACTGAAAATCCAAATACGGCGGGAGTTTCTGGATACCTGTTTGTTTGAAAACATCTGCCAGGTGTGTGAAATGACCTGGTTCTGACGACTGGATTGCAACGAGGAGGCCCCCATGAAAGTCTGGAGAATTTACCGCCCGCAATCTACCGGGCTAAACGGGAAAACTCTAATTTACCCGTGCCTCACATTCGGGGAAGTTGACAGTCTTTCCCGCTTCAAATGTGTAACTGTATCTTAGTAGTCTGATAGACTTGGCATTAGATAAAATCCCACTAAAACTCTTCCCAATCCTCACCATCCTCACTCATTGCCACCCGCATTGCTGCCGCAGGAGTTCTTGCCTTGGCAGAGGGTGTTAACTCCTTGACCGTATTAACGACAGGAGCGGACGATGCTTTTTTGGACGTTTCACTGGCCGATGGCTCAATTCCTGCCCAGAACATGGCAACCACATCTACCAGAACTTTTGCACGTTGTTGCAAGCTTTCAGCCGATGTCGCCGATGCATCAACCAACTCAACATTCTTCTGGAACACCATATCCATTTCGGTAATGGCCCTGTTCACCTGTTCAATCCCTTGGCTCTGCTGCAGCGTCGCCATTGTAATTTCATGCATGATTTCATTGACTTTTCTAATACTTTCTCCGATTTCCAGCATCGTTGATGTTGAATTATTCACCAGTTCCGTACCAGCAGAAATTTTGGAAACAGAATCATCAATCAGGACCTTGATTTCATGTGCCGCTGTCGCACTCCTCTGTGCCAGATTACGTACTTCGGTTGCCACCACAGCAAACCCGCGGCCCTGCTCTCCTGCCCTAGCCGCTTCTACAGCGGCATTCAGTGCAAGGATATTGGTCTGGAACGCGATGCTGTCAATCACGCCGATAATATCGACAATACGCTTGGAAGCGCTTTCAATTTCATGCATGGTATCAGCCACTTGCCTCGCCGCTTCTCCACCCTTGGCAGCGACATCAGCCGCTTGGGTCGTGAGCTGGTTAGCCTGACGAACACGTCCATCATTCTGGCGGACGGTGGATGTCATTTCCTCCATGGAAGTTGCGGTTTCTTCAAGTGAACTGACCTGCCCTTCGGTACGCACCGACAGGTCCTGAGTGCCCAATGCAATCTGCGAGGAAACCGTCGCGATAGTGCCTGCACTTTCCCTTATCCGAAAAACGGCATCGGATAAAAAATCATTCACGTTTTTCAGGGCCTGCATAAGCTGGCCAATCTCATCCGATGACCGAACCTCAATGTATGAGGTCAAATCACCGCCAGCAATGGTCTTTGCCACCCTGACAGCGTCCAACAGGGGCCGGATCACCTTGCGGCGGATCAGCACTGCAGACAGAATCTGAAGAGAAACCGTTATCCCTAGGCAAATGGCGGTTACCAGCGTCCAGATATGAACCCTATCAAGTTCATGTGCCAGATCCCGTTCTGTCCGGTCATCAAGCATCTGGATAAATTCCACTTGCGTACTTCTGATGCGGGCAATCCAATCCCTGTAGACTGACCCGTACACGGCTTCCAGCGCATCTCCGGTTTTTCCCTCAGCAGTAAACCGCATGGACTCTTCCTCCAGAGGGATCAGGTTGTTGGAAAGAGAAAACATCTTGTCAACGAGAATTTCCTCTTCATGTGTAATTCCTATTTTCCGCATGTTTTCAACACCAATATCCCGGTTCTTGGCTTCGTTGACCTCCTGCCAGTAATTGTCATAATGAACCCGGTTCCCGGTAGCCGCATAAGCGCGCACTTCATTGGTGAGATAAGCGGAACTCTCCATGAAACGCTTCGCATTGACCGTCAGGTTGTAACGGTCTTTGTTGACACTATCTACCTCCTTGTTGCGCTCAACGATGAAAAAAACCGCAACAGTACTCATTACAATGAGGATAATCGACAAGGCATTAAGAAAGTAGGTCAATGTCGTTTGTTTGACGGACATCTTCATCGAGGATAACCTCCTTGAACTCAGTGAATACCAAGGTTACAACACAAACAGCAGAAAAGCGATTTCCGCCCAGTTTTTACAGGGCTGCAAACCCCGCCTCTTTTTTTGTAAAGCATATCATTTTCCGGACAGGAACAATACTGTCGGGCAATTGTGTTGCGCATTTTATGTTGCAAAAAAAGAAACGCTTCGTCATTCCATGACAACATTTTCTGTTTTTGAGCAATGACGTATTTGAGGCTTTTGCGATCCGCTGTGATGCCTGACTTGCATACTGTTGCCGGAGCCAGTTATTTCAAAATGCCACGAAGCAAAATAAACAGGCAAAGTGATGCAAACAAAGCTGTTGTGGCAGCAGAAACCATCCGGAGAATCCGGTAAAGTACAGAACCCGTCAGAACCTTGTATTCAGGCGAACCGGGGCAAGATCATAACCATATACCTGACTATTGGCCTCACCGGCATAAGGGCTGATCCCGTTTCCAAGCGCATGCGTATAACGCAGGCCGTTTCTGACACAGTTGGAGTCAACGCTATCAAAACGATAAGCGTCTCCAACGATGGTTACGCGGTCGCTACCCATATCAGACATGCCTATATCAAACCTCGAACGCCTCGTCTCAATGGAAAAGTAGAGCGATCCCACGGGACGGACCAGCGTGAGTTTTATCAATTACTGGAATATACCGACGATGTGGATTTACACGCCAAATTGGCCGAATGGGAGGCTTTTTATAACTACCATCGCCTCATACCAGTCTGAAGGGAAAAACACCTTATGAGCGACTGAGGGAAAAAATGCGACAATCCAGATTCATGTCAGCCTGCGACACCTGCGATTGTTTCAATCAGACCATGCAGCCATGAGCGGCGATGGAACAGAACGTTTTCAGAGACCTCAGACGTCAGGCTGAGATTTCTGAGGCGCTTGCGTACGGAGATCAGCCTGAGGTTCCGGTTTAGCCGATGGCATGACGTATTTTTTTCTGTCCCGGTTGGGACAGTCATCCAGTGAGCAGACTTTTATTTTGCAGTAAAAGCACATATCCCAGTTACTCATTTATCCCCCCATTGCATGTGTTGCCTGTCCCTGCATTTCTGCTCACGCGCGATCTTCGGTAAAAGCGAAAAATCTGTCTTCACCAATGGCAATATATTCGCCCCAGTTTTCAATCGTTTCAATCACGGCTTCCCCTGTGGCAACACCAGTTTTACCAAAGCTGTAATTCACGCTGCTACCGTTTCTTTTGAGAACAGTGATGGTGTTGGTGCCATTTCCGCTGCAAGCACCATAGACGATTTCGCCCGAATATTTCATGCCTTCCCTGAACTGTTTTTCCATCAAATGCCTTTTCTTAAAAAAAACGATACCGGAATCCGAAGAAAAAATCCGGCCTGTTTACTGCGCAAGTTTTCCCGCCTCGAGTACGTAACCGGCATGACCATGACTGACCACATCGCTGCCAATGGCTTTTTCCATTTTTATGGCCGATTCCATGCCCGTACAATGACAGGGGATCAGGAAGCTTGCATTCCAGTCACGCATGATATTGAAGGTTTTTTCCAGCCGCTCCTCATTTGCCTGCAGCAAATGCATGCCTCCAAGTACACCATGAATTCTGTCAATACCGGAAATTCTTCGGATGTAATCAATGGTATTGGAAAGACCGGAGTGACAGCAGCCAACAAGGACAACCAGCCCCTCATCCGTTTCAAACCACATGGACTGGTCATCATCAATCGGGTCAACATCACCACGGTTCGGGTCAAAATAAAAGGTGCCGCCGGTATTTTCAAATGATGTCAGTCTCGCTACCGGGCCGGTAACACCAACTCCCGGCGCAAGGTAGTGGTGCGAAGTCAGTGAGTAAACCCGACTGGCCGGCAAGGCGTCAAATGCCTTTTTGCATGCATCAGGCATGCCGTATTCATCCGGATTCGGTCTGTACCAAAAGCGCGGGGTATCAATCGCGTTGGCAAAGTAAAGGACAGCCTTGTCATTGATCGCCAGAAAACGGTCCAAGGTACCGGTATGATCCTTGTGCCCATGACTGATTACCAACGTGTCTGCTTCACTCAGGTCTATGCCCAGTTTGGCAACATTTTCCTGCAGCGCGCCTTCATGGCCGGTATCAAAAAGAATACGCCTGTTTCCAATCTCGATCCAGGCTGCAAAACCGTGTTCTTTCGCCAAACCCTCCGGTGCTTCATTATCGACCAGAATTGTAATTTTCAGCTTGTTTTCTGACATGACTTATCTCTCTTGATTGATAACAGTCCGGTACGGATCGTAGAAAAAATGTCCGTTCCACCTTAAAACCACATAACCAGACCCTTTTGGAGATTATACCGTTAAATGCGATTTAATCGTTTCCGGTACGCTTCTCCTTCCAGCACTTAGCCCGTCCCAAAAGTGCTTGCCGATTAATCCGGCAACGTATCCTCCACCATCAATCGCAAAAAAAATGCATTCCAGCAATCCGGATTCCAACTGTAATGACAATACACAAAAAAATATTTCCCCGGGGAAATATTTTTTTGTGTATACTGAATGCTCAAAACATTTCTTGGAGGAAACATTATGAGGCAAGGCAATGACAAGGGTGCCGCAGCCATAAAAGGATACAACCCCAATCGCTTCCTGGATATGATTCTTTTGCGCGAGAATCTGAAAACCGATGCTGAACTTGCCCGCAGACTGGAAATCAATCCCAGTGTCATCAGCAAGATCAGGAATACTAAAGCACGGATCAGCGCATCCCTGCTACTGGATATTCATGAAATGACCGAGATCAGCATACGGGAACTCCGGAATCTGATGGGAGACACAGAAAACAAATATTTCCCGTTCAGGCAATCGAAGTTCAACTAGCCGGCGGATACCTGCCCTACCACCCGGGATATTTCGACATGGAATCGCTATTGCCGTATTAAATTACGGCAAACATTCCGGCAATCTCCGCTTTTCGAGCGTTGCCAAGGGGGTGGGGGCGGTGTCAATCACCGGTTGAAGCGTACTAAAGCGTGCAGGGACGCGGACCACTGCTGTTTCTGTCATTTGCGGAAATGAAGCCGAACATCATCCATATTCCCATCTCTTCACGGGTGGGATAACGGCCGGAAAGTGCCTGAATTCCGTCAACAAAGACCTGTGGCAAAGAACCGAAAATTAAAAGTGGTTCTGACAAAGCCACATCCTGATGCTGCCGCTCCACATCCACCCCGCGCTTTTTCACCCAGTCAAGGTCGGCCTCAAGTGTCGCGGGTATCTCTGCCTGCGGCAACTCAACAATTCGGATACGGCTTATCTTTGGCATATCGGCATAATAAAAAAAGAGGCAGCAAGACCGCGGCCTTCCCGGACATGCTATCACATTGCGAAACGCGTTATTCTGCCAGCAGAGAAATCAGCGACGCTTTCGTTGCCGCCTCTTTTTCCAGTTCAAGCACGCGCCCCGAACGCATGAGTGCAACCCGCTCACTGTAAGAAACTGCATCCAGTTCGTGGGTCACCAGAAGCAAAGCCGTTCCCTGCTGATGAATTCGGGTTAACAGCATCATGACGTCCCGTATGGAAACCACATCCAGATCGCTTGTCGGCTCATCTGCAACAACCAGATCCGGCGTATTGATGAGCGCGCGGGCAATCGCAACACGGCGCATCTCGCCACCGGACAACTGCGCCGGATATGCATCAGCCAGATGGGCAAGACCGACCTCCCCCAAAAGATGATACGCTCGTCCCGCTGCGTCATCTTCCCATTTTCCGGACAGATACCAAGGAAGACGAACGTTGTCGAGAACAGAAAAATTGGGCAACAGGCTGACGCCCTGTGGAATGTAGCCCATGCCCGCGTTGCGCAGTGCCGACATGGCCGGGTCATCCAGTTGCGAAAGTGTCTTCCCCGCAAAACGGACATCACCTCTATCCGCCTTTAAAAGCCCAGCAATCACATTGAGAAGCGTAGTTTTTCCGCTACCGGAACGACCGACAATACTGAGGAAATCTCCTTTTTTCATCTTCAGGCTAACGCCATCCACTGCAGCAAAGGGAATACCGCCACGCACATAGTCTTTCCCGACATCCATCAATTCCAGCATTTTCACTCTCCTCTCAGTGCCGTATAAATATCGCTTTTGCCCAGCCGCCTTGCAAAGTAAAGACAGGCCAGCGGTCCGATACACCCGGAAACGAGCAGACTCAGTAGGAAAAGCAACCCAATTTTCGGTAATGTCGGCAAAAGAAAAGGCAATCCGATTGCATTACTGATCAGCGTCCGGAAGGAAAAGACGATCAACACCGATAAAAGCAACCCGCAAATGGCACCCGTCGCACTGATCAAAAACGATTCTGTCAGCAGAATAGCCGACAGCCTCTTTTTGCTCGCACCAAGAATGCGAAGCAGGCTGAATTCATGCCGGCGTTCGTTAACGACAATGGAAAAAACCAGCATGAGAACGCCGGTCGCCAGTAGCCAGAGTACTCCCCCCAACCCATAAATCACCCATGAAAAGGACTGCAGACGAGAAGCAATATCGCTCATCATGGTTCGGGATAAAACCATATCCAGGTTGTACTCTATGGCATGCTGCTGCAGGATCACATTGGCCAATACGCGAGCATCCTGCCCGTGACGAGCCTTGACCATAACAGATGAAACAACCTGATCCAGGTTCTTCACCTCAAAAAGCGGGGCAATCTCAAGCTTTCTGATCATGTTTCTGGCGGTATCGAGTCTCATGAATACCGAGGTATCAAACCCCATGCCGGTTCGGTCAAGCCGCATGGCGATACGGTAACGCTTGCCGAAAAATGTAATATGGCTGCCCTTTTCACCATCAATTTTGCTTCCGACAACCACCTCATCATCCCCGAGTTCAGACAGGGAGCCACTTTTCATCCACGGCTGGACAATGAAATCACTCTGCGTATCAAAACCGATCAACTGGACTGGAAGCGTACAGCAAGCCGCCTGAAGCGAGGCAATGAAAATCTGTGAGGAAACTTTTTCCACGCCTTTCATCTGTTTTATTTTCTGCTCCAGCGACTGATCCAAGTAAAAAGAGCTGGGCTCCCCACGCAACAGCACACTCTGCAACTGTTTTTCATACCCGTACGGCACCACCATCAGATCCGCCCCCAATCGTTGGGACATGCTGTTGATGCCGGCATGAATACTTTCTATCAGAACAGAACCTCCAAAAAGGAGGAAGGAAAAGACCAACACGATCAGTGCCAGTCCTGTCGAACGGAAAGGCCGCCGCCCCAGATTTTCGCGGGCGATACGTAATGTGGTCAGTGGCCGACCTGTCATGGTTTGGCTCCTATTTTTGATAACCGATACAGATAAATCACATTGCACAGGGATAGAATCATGATCAGCACAGCAAGGACCAGCAACCCAGGCAGCGTTCCCATGTGACATGGCATCGTCTCGGCGCCGCAGACGCCAATCAGGTATGTCGGCACCACTGCCAGCAGAACCGCATTGGCAGCAATCATCAAGCTGATGCCAAGCCGTACCAGAATGGTTTTGCTGAAATAAAGCCAGACAGCGGACACACAGAAAAGAACACCGATACCAGTTGCCACGCGTGCCGTCCAGAAACATTTCATCGGGATGGACATGCCTGATATGGTTTCAAGCGTTCCTGTACAGACATGCAAAAGTGTGTGCGGCAGAATGACCGTCAACAGCCCCAGCACAAGAAATGCCAGACTCATGAGAACACGGTTTGCCATGATACATTCCTCCCTGTTTCAGGAAACCGGCCGGTTTCCTGTCATGTTGACGACCTGACCATGCCCCAACACGATTGTCCGCTGGGCATGCGCAGCCACCTCGGGGGAGTGGGTCACCATAATGATGGTACTGCCATCCCTGTGAAGCTGGCGGAAGATATCCAGCACGATGTTTTCATTGTCACCATCCAGATTGCCGGTTGGCTCATCCGCCAGAATCAGTTTCGGATGGTTGATGAGTGCCCGCGCAATACAGACACGCTGCTGCTCACCACCGGAAAGCTGGCTGGGAAGATGGTGAGCTCTTTCACGCAATCCGACACGGGCAAGCGCCTCCATAGCTTCTTCCTCATCGACCATGCTGTGGTAATACTGTGCCATCATCACGTTTTCCAGTGCACTCAGGTAGGAGACAAGGTGAAACTGCTGGAAAATGAGACCGATTTTGTCGCGCCGGATAACCGTCAGCTCACGCGAACTGATCCGGGAAAGGTCTTCACCATCCAAAATGACTGAGCCATTGGAAGGCTTGTTCATGCAGCCGATGATATTCATCATGGTGGTTTTTCCCGAACCGGAGGGCCCCATAATAGCAATCCATTCACCTGGAGCCACATTCAGGCTGACATTCTGCAGAGCCTTCACGCTGCCATAAATCATTGATACGTCATTCAATTCCAGTATATTCATACACCCTCTCATTCCCCGCGCAACACAATGGCGGGTTCAATGCTGATCGCTCTTCTGATCGGCAGGATACAGCCGATAATTGTCACAACAAGCGAGATAACGATGGTGGCAAGTACAAGAAGCGGCTCAAAGGAAATGCTGCGCCCAAAAACGCTCATGCTGACCTGTTGCGCAAAAAACCACCCTGAAACAGACCCGATGAGGCCACCAGCCAGTCCGAGAACCGCCCCTTCTCCCAGAAATTCGATCACAATGCTGCGGTTTTCCGCCCCAATCGCTTTTTTCAACCCAATTTCCCTGCGGCGCTCCATCACCATCGACATCATGGTGGTTGCCACACAGATGAGCGTCAGGAAAAGCATGACGACAGTCACCAGATAAACCAGTGCCTGCAGTTTGGACAGGACAACCGTTTCGGAACGGGTAATCCGCTTCACCAGACGCGGCGTAACTTCCGGTACAGCCTGCCGAATCTGCTCTTCAAACGCAGCCAGTTCTTCTGCCGGAGCAGCAATACTCAGCTCAAACACCTCTACTTCGTCTGGCGTCTCCGTGAACATTTCCAGCACGGCCAGATCCATAAAGACATAGCCATCCTCCGGACCGCCTGTCCTGACGATACCAGCAACTTTCATTTTTCCGCCAAAGCGCCTGTGCGCTTTTGTCTGCCCGCTTATGATGACTTCCGCGCCTGGCTCGAGCTGTGTGTACTGTGCAATATCCGTACCGATCAGAATCTCGTCTTCCGCCTTTGGCCAATTCCCCTCTATCTGCCAGTACGGGCGGGTTTTCCGTGCCTGCGCAAAGTCAGTTCCCACTGCAGTGACGGGCTGGCGATTGATGCGCATAGCCTCATAACGATAAGGTGTTGCACCGATGACCCTGTTTTCCGGCAGCCGTGCCACCGCTTTTTCCACCGCCTCCAGATCCATGTTCCCAGTCTGCGCAGAGGGAACCAGTATCATGTTGGCTCCATAAGCACGCATTTCGCGCCCGAGCTGCCTGGGAATATCGTAGTAAATGGTCAGCATGCCCAACAACACGGTTGCACCGATAGCGATAGCCAGCACCGCAATAAACAGACGGGAAAGGCGCCGGGAAAGTGCGCTGAAAAGCATGCGAAAATAAAGGGCGGTTTTTTTGTTCATGATGTTTTCCCCCTATCGGTCATAAAGCACTTCGGTCGGCTGCAGGGACAGCAGCATCCTTAATGCGGGCAGGCTGCCAAAGATGGTGACTAATACCGAAAGAATCACAACAACCGGAATCACCATCGGCTGCAAATCTACACCTGAACCAAACACCGTATAACCAACCAGTTGAGCAAAACCGAGGCCTACGACATACCCCGTGCAACCTCCGATAATGGCTGTCAGAAGCACCTCCCCCATAACCAGCAGGATCACTTCCGCATCTGTTGCGCCAACCGCCTTCATCAGCCCGATTTCCTTGTTACGCTCCATGACATTCATGGTGACCAGATTGGAAATGCCCAGCGCTGCACACAGCATGCTCACCCCTGTCAGAAGCAGCATCAGAAGCTTGATCTTGTTGAGGATTCCACCTTCCGATTCGGATACCTGCAACACCGGCTTAGCACGAACATTGGTCATGACCTCTTCAATCTGGTAGGCGATTGAACTGATATAGGCCGTGCAATACCAAGCATCCCACTCTGTTCGGGAGAGGCTGGAAGGATCGCTGGCCGCGCGGCGTGCAAGCTCATTTTCCGGTGTTGTGAGCGCGCTCACATCGACCCGCTGCACCAGTCCGTGCCGCTCAGACAACGCCTGAACCATCTGAAGCGGCACGAAAATCTGGCTGTCTTCCGCCCCTCCGCTGTGCAACGTCGCCCGAACGAGCAATTCAACTGACCTGCCATCCGCTGTCCTGACTGTCAACCGGTCACCTTGGCTGAGCCGAAGTTTTGCCGCCAGCAGTGTCCCCACCATAGCTCCCGATTCATCCGTATCGCGCACCCAGTTTCCCGCTACGTCCCACCAGCTTTTCAGACGGCTGATCCCAGTATTGATCGCATATCCTGTTGGCAAATCTAGGTGCCTGTCAAACCAGGTTCCCACCAGACTGACTTTTGCCTCCACACCATCAATGGAAACCGGCATCTCCAGATAGGGCGCGAAATCAACAATGTTGTAGGCCCAGAACACTGTCTTCATTTTTGGCAGTTCTTCTTCGAGGATATATTTGTCCGCAATCCCCGCGCCATCCTCGATGCCATAGACATCACCCAGCAGCGATGCCCCCCGGGGCACCACGTTCAGGTTTGCGCCGTAAACCTTCAGTTCCTGATTGACCTTTTCCTCAACATCCATCATCACGTTCAGCATGGCCGTTGACAGGGAAACGCCAAGCGCCATCGTCACGGCAATCATGACCAGCTTTCTTTTCTGCCGGAACAGTGCATTTCGGATCATTCGCAAAAACATGGTCATCCCTCCTACCTGAAGCGGTGCGCTTCCGATTCTAGATCAGCCGTTTTGATAACAAGATGACCGTCCTGCAGCACATATTCCAGTGGCACCGGATTACACCCGCCCTTGAAACCAATCGTGGAAATATTGATGACAACATCACACAGGATGCAGACAATCTGCCCATCCCTTTCGTAATAGCCACTCGGGCCACATACATCACAGGCATCCAGCCCAACACCGAATGATCCTTCTCCCTTTTTGATGACGATATAACGCATCTGCGTACCATCTTCAGCGGTATAGCCAAAGCGGTGCAGATGGCCATCGCTGACCTTTTCAACCGGTATGGCAACCCTTCCTGCTTCAGCCGTCAGTTCCACCGGCGGAGCAAGTTCAACTGACTGCTCATTTATTTGCACTCCAACTGTTTGCGCAAAAAATATGATGGCAGCATTTAATAGCAGCGCAACTGCCCATCGCAACTGCCTTCTGGCATCGATTTTCTGCTTGCGCCGAAGCGCAGGATTTTCCCCACCAATGACCGTGGACCGGCTGGCATGTATACTGCAGACCGCTGCAAAAATCGATAGCAGCAACAGGCCAAGAAGGAAGACCTTCTGATACTGGAGCGACCACATGACAAGCTCCACGAGCCAGGAAAAGTCCGGCACCCAGCGCCGCAGAACCGCAATCTGCAGAAAAAGCAAGACATGCCAGGATGCAAAAATGGCGACCGCCATGAAAAAAATCCGCCGAAACAGCCGATCTCCGTAATGCGCACTCAGGCGAAAAAGCGACAGCGCCGCCAGACAGGTAAGAACCAGTGCAACAAAATAACCAACAATCCTGCCCAGAAATGCCAAGTTATAAATGGATTCCATTCCCACTGCAAACTCGAACGGATACAACACCATGTCCGGCAGGATAAAGGCAAGCCAGGCAAACCCCGATACAAAAAACATCATTCCGGCACGTTTTCCTGCGGGGAAATCCGGATTTTTCCTGGAAGAGAGCAAGCAAAACAACAGCAACACCTCTGCCAGAATCATCAAAAGCAGAAGCGGCGCATTGTAAAGCTCGCGAATGACAAAACCGGTTGTCAATCGCAAAACAGCCAGCACAACCGCAACCAGACCACCAGCAAGCGCGCCGCACAGCAGACATCTTTTTGCCGGGAATGCCTGTCGTTTTCTGATCAGGCAGCACAACAGCGCCAACACCAGAAATGCAGGCAAAAGAGTGTGTGTGACATTAATCAGGTACTGCAACATATTCATTTATCCTGTTTTACGAAGACCCTCTCTCCCACCTCTTTCACAAAACAAAAGCAGGAAAACTGATGATTGCCGCCATCAGTTTTCCTGAGGTGTTACTGTCGCTTCAGCAAACGAACCTACCGGGAGAACCCCGAAAACAACGTACTTTTGCGATTACCAGACACGCGGGATGTAGTTGAAATCCCAGCTGACTTCGATCGGTTTTTTCCAGAAGCGGCCAGTTACGCCGGTGGCCTTGTCCACGTGCAACAGATAGCCCTGTTTTTCCGGGTTATCGATGATGAAGGTCACCTTGTACTTGCCCGGACCATCCAACTTCACATTGTTACCATAGTGCGGGCCATCACTTGCACTCATTGGCATGAACGCACCTTCAATCTTCTTGCCACCCTGCTTCTCAATGCGGTATTTCACCGTCAGATAAGGAACAAAATCCCCTTCCTCGAAACCCAGGTCATTGTCCTTGACAGCAGAGATATCCGCCTCGATATGCATATCGGACTTGGCGGCTGGCAGGCCTGCCTGACCTGCCGGCTCCATATCAACAGGCTGGAAATAAACACCAGCGATCTTGAGCGGGCCAACGATTTTTTCATCTCCCAGTGGGAATTCCTCAAATTCTGCCGCAAAAACAGAACCACCCAGTGTAAGAGCTGAAACTGCCATTGCTGAAGCTGCGATCAGCTTACCCAGTTTTTTGCTGCCTTTCATTATCCGTCTCCATTTCTATGTAATGACACCTACTTTGTCTTGAATTTTCACACTCTCTGTTTTCGGCTCACTTTTGAACCAAATGCAAATGAGAATCTATCTCATTTGCATTTGCGCGTCAACTACCTGTCTCACTTATTTTCAAAAGAAAAGCATTTCAAACTGAAGAATACCGACTCAAGGCGCGGGAGACTCGATGATTTTTCCGCAAACTATTTCCAGATCAGAGCGATCATGCGAAACCAGAAGACAGGTCGTCTGCGTTGATTCCAGAATGGTTTTGACTTCCTGCCGGATGCCCTCCCTTAACCCCGCATCAAGATTACTGAAAGGCTCATCCAGAAGCAGCACCCGGGGGCGGGGTGCCAACGCTCGGGCCAGAGCAACCCGCTGCTGCTGCCCACCGCTCAACTCAAAGGGATAGCGTCCAGCCAACTCGGGCATCTTGATCAGCGCCAGCATGTTATCTGTCTGGATGCGCCGCCCCTCCCTGTCCAAGCGATGCAGACCGAATTCAATGTTTTTTCTGACGGTCAAATGAGGGAAAAGGCCGTAATCCTGAAAAAACATGCCAACCTGCCGATGCTCCGGCTCGACAAAAACGCCGTTTCCGGCAAGCACATGCCCATCCATGACAATTTCGCCGGACAGGGGCTTCTCCAGTCCGGCAATCAGCCTTAAAAGTGTGCTTTTTCCGCTTCCACTTTCTCCTGCCACACCGACAATCTCACCCTCGCCCACATCCAGCGAAAAACCGTCCAGCACCAGCGGGCCCGGTGCCTGATACCTGAAACGCAGATTTCTGATGCTTAATAACATACGCCTTACCCCGGATTGGATGTCTTGCCATCCCTGACCCAGCACTGCATCAGCACGATGACAAGGGCACTGACGGCAACGATGCACAATGATGGAAAAGCGGCCTCATGAATCGCTTCATTATTGGCATATTCATACACTTTGGTGCCAAGCGTATCAAAATTGAACGGCCGTAGCGTCAATGTCAGCGGCAGTTCTTTCATGATGTCAACAAAAACCAGGCCGGCGCCGGAAACCATCGCGTGCCGGATCATGTGGATATCCACACTGAAAAAGGTCTTTGTCACGCTCAGTCCCAGCGTACGGGAAGCTTCTGTATAGATGGGGCCAATTTTAGAAAACCCCGTATCCACCGCCTGATAACCGATGGAATAAAAACGCACACTGTATGCATAAATCAACATACAGACAGTCATGCTGACCGGTAAACCACCAAGAACAGGAAAAAGACCCGATACACCCCGGTCAAAAAAGGCAAAAGCCGTAATAACCCCCATGGATAACACGGCAGAGGGTATGGCATATCCCATGGTTGCCGCCTGCGCTGACAGGGCAGTATATTTCCGGGCAAAAAGCCGATTGGCGTTGGCAGCACCAACCGCGAAAAACATGATCAGCAATGTGGCGACCCCACCAACATAAAGGGTATTGCCCACATAACCGGGAATCTGCGCAAAAACCCTGGCATCCCAACTCCTAAAAGCCCAGACCAGCATCTGCACAACGGGAATGACAAAAGCAACACTCACAACAGAAAAGCAGTAAAACATCACCATACAGCCCCGAAACCCGCTGATTTTTCTAGGAGAAAGCGTTCGCTCCCGGCTTGAGACAATCCGGTATTTTTTGCGGTACTGTACCCCTCTGGCAACCAGAAGAAACCCAATCACCATCGCCAGAAGGATCACTGCCAGCTTGATCGCCGTATCCACATCCCCCATACCAAACCAGGCAGCAAAAATAGCCGTCGTGAATGTATTCAGCCCCAGATAACTCGTGACACCATAGTCATTGAGCACCTCCAAGCAAACCAGCGTACCGCCTGCCAGCATAGAGGGAACCAGCAGGGGCAGGATAATGCGGAAAAACGCCCTTTTACGGCTCCCACCAAGAAGAACGGCATTTTCCAGCAGGGAGCCACTCTGGTTGTGCAGAAAGGTTTTGACAAAAAGATAAACGTAAGGGAAAAGCGTGATGGTAAAAATAAAAACGGCAAAAGGCATGGCCGGCATGGAAAAGCTGGATGCGGCAGGCGAAAGACCCAGCCCGTTGCGCAAGAACGACTGTACCACGCCCGTATAACCGAGCATACCGTCAAAGGTATAGGCAGCAATATACGGTGGTATCGCCAACGGGAGGAAAAGCAGGATATCAACCAGCTGCTTCCCCCTGAAAGCATAAACACTTGTACACCAGGCCAGCGAGACCCCCACCATCACCGTTGTGATGCCACTGAAAAGCAGCAGCAGAAACGTATCGGTAAAATAGCTTTTCAGCAGGTAATCGCGAACCTGCTGCCAGTAATCGCCAGCAGGCGCAAAAACACTGACCAGCAAAAAGACGAATGGAAGCGCAACACACAAAAGTGAAATGCGATGCAGCGCTATCCAGCCGTTAGCTCGGATTCGCCAGTCGGGCGGATTACTTCCAGCCCACCTTGTTGAAGATACGTATGGCATTGGGATTATTTTCGCCCAGAAGGGAAAAGTCGATCTGCTGCGTTCTGAACGTACCCCACTCTTCCAGCAGCTTGTTCTTCCTTGCTTTCGGGTTGACCGGGTATTCATAGTTGCCGTTTGAAAGAGCCTCCTGTGCGGGCACACTGACCAGCCAGGCAATCAGCTTCATGGCATTTTCACGGTTTTTCCCGTACTTTGTCAGACCAGCCCCACTGATGTTGATATGCGCTCCTGTCGTTTTCTGGTTGGGGAAAAAGATACCCGTGTTTCTAGCAACATGTACCTCTTCCGGATCCTTTGAATTCAGCATCTGACCGATATAGTAGGTATTCATGATTGCCACATCGCCTGTACCGGCAGCAATCGCCTTTGCCTGCGCCCGGTCGTTGCCCCGCGGCTGGCGCGCCATATTGGTGACAATGCCCCCAGCCCACTTTTCCGCCTTTTCATATCCGTTAATGGTAATCAGTGACGCCAGAAGTGACTGGTCATACAGATCTGCGGAAGAACGAACCAGAACACGCCCCCTCCATTTTGCGTCCGCCAGATCTTCATAAGTGGAAAGCGCACCCGGATTCACCCGGTCTTTTGAATAGACGATCACCCTTGCTCTGGTTGTCAGACCGACCCAGTAATCCTGCCTGTCTCGCAGGTTTTTAGGCACATCCTGCGAAAAAGCCCCTGCTGGCAATGGTTGAAGAATGCCGGCTTTTTTTGCTGTATTGAGCACGCCGCCATCCACAGTAATAAACACATCTGCCTGCGTATCCTCCCCCTCACGCCGGATGCGTTCGATCAGCTCCGGCGCTTTTCCGCTGACGACATTGACCCTGATTCCCGTCTGCTTCGTAAACTGCTCATAAAGCGCCTTGTCCGACTCATAGTGACGAGCACTGTACAAGTTGACCACACTGTCACTGGCCGTAGCGGGCAGCATACCCATAACACCTGCGGCAAAAGCGAGGCATCCCAACCATATTTTCTGTTTCATTTTTTAATCCTTCCCATGATGAAAATGGATGTGATTGATGATAATGTGGCATTATAATACCGTCAACGAAAATAAGAACCATTCTCATTCTCATTCTCATAAAAAGGTGATTTTACCGTATCCAGCAAAAATCAATCACGTTATGCCAGAAGGATTTACTGCACGCATGAGCAAATTGACGCAATCATTAAAAACGGCCGGACTTTTTGTCCTTGGCGGCCTGTTCCTTGCCACCGGCTGGCAGGTGGGCGCCCAAAGCGCGAAGGACAAAGACAAAAAAGCCAGCAACACAGATAAAAAGAAGGACTCAAAAAAAGACACAAAAAAAGGGAAAAAGAAAACCGTTCTGGAAAAAAAATGGCCCGAAAATGCCTCCGGGTCCGCGTAACACTGTATGGATCTGCTCTACAAAGCACAAACCCGCTTTCTCTTCCACTCGCACATCCGAATCAAAATTCTAGCGTCATATCCTGATACGCTTTTTGATGATCTGTATGCTGTACTGGAGGAAGTTGACCGGAAATACAATTCCTACCAGCCCGACTCATATATTGACCGGATCAACAGGCAGGCAGGACACTTTGTTGACGTAGATGACGAAACCATTCGTATTCTTGAACAGGTGATTACGCTTTCCGGCTTTTTTGATGACACCTATGACATCACCATCATGCCGCTCATTCGGCTGTGGGGATTCTACAGGAACGACACCCGGCGCGTACCAACACCAGATGAAATCGATGCCACCCGCTACCTGATCAATTACAGAAACATCGAGATTGAGGGTAACCGGGTTCGTATCGGGAAGGAGCAGGAAATCATCACCGGTTCTTTCATCAAGGCTTATGCAACAGACAAGCTGGCGGCTGTCATGCAGGAAAAAGGAATCCACAATGCCATTATCAACACCGGCGGCAGCACTATCCGCGCCATCAACACCCCTTCTGACACGCCATGGCAGGTGAGCATCGCCCCCCCTGAAAGCGACTCCCCTCTTTTTACCCTTGATCTGGACAATCGCTGTTACTCAACCTCATCCCAAAGCACGACCTTTGTTGATATTGATGGGAAAAAGTATGGTCACATCCTGAATCCGCGAACCGGCTACCCTGCAACAAACCGCCTGCTTGGCGTCGTCACGGAAAAGGCAATGACCGGCGATATTATTTCAACCGGGCTTTTCAATGAAACGGCAGAAACTTTTCTAGAAAAAACGGCACAACTGGCACAACACCACCCTCTGGAAGCCTTCATCCTGCATCAGGATGGCAGCATCACAGCAACACCGGGATTCCGCAATCTGCAAAATCAGCTCGCGTAAAAATCAGATGTTTTCAAAAAGAACCAGCAAAATGAGTAATGGTGCAACATAGCGGCAGAAAAATTTCATGATCGGCCACCATCGGGGGATTTTTCCATCGACAGAAAGCCTTTGACTGACCTGTTGTGATGCCTTCCACCCAACCAGAAGCGTGACCATTATGCCGCCAAAAGGCATCATGAGATGCGATGTTACATAGTCGAGCACACCAAACACCGTCATGCTAAAAAGAGTATGCTCATTCCAGGCTCCAAATGATAACGAAGCAGCAATGCCGAAGATAAACATCAAAATCGCCATGACCGTCACAACGGGAATGCGCGGCAGATCAAACTCATCAATGAAAAAGCTGGCAACCACCTCCATCAGCGAAACCGATGAAGTCAGCGCTGCCACAAACAGCAGGAAAAAAAACAGGACAGCAAAAAACGGGCCTCCTGCCAGATGGGAAAACACGGCCGGCATGATAATGAAAGTGAGTCCGGGCCCCTCCGCGGGATCAAGACCGAAAGCAAATACAGCTGGCAGAATCATCAGGCCAGACAGGACACAGGTTCCTGTCGTCAGACAGACAACCCAGGCAGCCGATCTGGAAATATTCGTTTCATTGGAAACATAGGAACCATACGTCATCATGCATCCCATGCCTAGAGAAAGCGAAAAAAAGGCCAGCCCCATTGCCTCCAGTACCATCCGTGTATTGAGCCGGGAAAAATCCGGTGTCAGAAAATACAACACTCCCTCAACAGCCCCGGGTAAAGTCAGGCTTCGGACAATCAGGACAAACATCAGCAAAAACAGCATCGCCATCAGGGATTTGCTGACCCGCTCGATCCCCTTTTGCACACCGGCAAGAACCACACCGGCTGTTACCGCCATAAATCCGGCGTGATACCACAGCGGCACAAGCGGATCTGCAATAAAGGCATCAAAGACCTGTTTCAGCACAACCGCATCCGCGGTGAGAAAGCCGGAATCAAATGACCTAGCGATATAAAAGAGGGTCCAACCGCCAACCACACTGTAAAACGAAAGTATAAGAACGCCGCACAAAACACCGGTATAGCCGACAACTGACCATGATCTGCCGCCAAAATAGCGGTAAGCACCAACCGGGCTTTGCTGTGAAATCTGACCGACGGTCATTTCCGCAATCATGATGGAAATACCAAGAGTAAACACCATCACCAAAAAAACGAGCAAAAAAGCACCGCCACCATTTTGGGCGGTGACGTAGGGAAACTTCCAGATAGCGCCCAAACCGATTGACGAGCCTGCAGCAGCCAGAATAAATCCCAGACGTGATCCCCATGTCGCCCTAACCATATAACACTCCAACCCCCTTTCCCCTAGCTCAACAGAATTTTACATTAATAAAGGAAAAGGCTCGTTCCATCACGCCATCCCGCCAAAAACCCCGCTTGATCTGGAACAAAGTTTGTGCCTATACTCACGAAACACACATTTCCCGACGCGCATGCGCCGTTAACACTGAAAGGACTTTTTTTCATGAGAACCATCAAAGCTGCCGTCCACTCGCTGGGCAATATCGGCAGACATGTTATTGACTGCCTGAATAGCGCACCTGATTTTGAATGCCTTGGCGTCATCCGTCGAAAGGAATCGCTGGGCACACAGGCACTGGAGCGTCAGAACCTGCCTGACTTCGCGTCCATAGACGACCTGATTTCAAGCCGCGGAAAACCCGACGTGGTTATCCTTTGCGGTCCCTCCCGTTCGGTACCGGAAGATGCCCGTCAATATCTGGAAAAAGGCATCCGCACCGTAGACAGTTTTGATATTCACGAAGAAATTCCCGCGCTGGTGCGCTCGCTTGATGAAATTGCACAGAAAAACGGCTGTGCCGCCATAACCGCCGCAGGCTGGGATCCAGGTACAGACTCCCTGTTCCGCGCCGTCTTTGAAGCCATGGCTCCAACTGGCGTCACTTTCACCAACTTTGGCCGTGGCCGCTCAATGGGCCATTCTGTCGCGGCACGAGCCACAGAGGGCGTTGCAGATGCGACATCCATTACCATCCCGATCGGCGGCGGACGTCAC
>JGI994J12354_10001194_pt1 | contig 26361 bp, 17 predicted proteins | sample IntmicLarv3ML3BL_FD_12354 | JGI IMG/M metagenome (IMG submission 12354)
TGCAAACAACTAACCCGGCAATACTCTACCGCCGAAAAACCCCGTTTTGTGGCGGGTTCGGTAGGGCCAACCAACAAAACGGCTTCGATGAGCGACGATGTAAATAATCCCGCTTTCCGTAGCGTTACTTACGACCGTTTTTTTACCATCTACTTCGAACAAATCGATGCGCTGATTGAGGGTGGGGCGGACATTATACTTATCGAAACCATTTTCGATACCTTGAACGCCAAAGCGGCCTTGAACGCCGCCGCCGAAGTGAAGGCACGCCGGGGCGTTGACTTTCCCGTAATGGTATCGGTAACCCTCTCGTCGAAGGGGGGACGGCTGTTTTCGGGGCAAACGCTCGATGCTTTTCTCGCCTCGGTTTCACATACCGGTATTTGCAGCATAGGGCTCAACTGCTCGTTTGGTGCCACCGATATGAAACCCTTTGTAAAGGAGTTGGGGCAACACTCGCCCTACTATATATCGGCTTATCCCAACGCTGGGTTGCCTAACCGTTTTGGTGGCTACGATGAAACACCCGAAATGATGGCCGCCATTATTAAGAGCTATCTTGACGAGGGCTTGGTAAACATTATCGGTGGATGCTGCGGCACTACGCCCGAGCATATCAAAGCTTTTGCAGCTTTGTTGCCCGGTGTTAAAGGGCACGTTCCGGCGGTTGTACCCGGGGCGTTGCGCCTGTCGGGGCTTGAAATGCTTGAGGTGACACCCGAGAAGAATTTTGTCAACATCGGTGAGCGTTGCAATGTGGCAGGGTCGCGCAAGTTTTTGCGCCTGATAAAAGAAAAACAATACGAAGAGGCTTTAGAGATAGCTCGCGCGCAAGTAGAGGCAGGAGCGCAGATCGTCGATGTCAATATGGACGATGCCCTGCTCGAAGCCCGCGACGAGATGGTGCATTTTCTCAACCTGCTCTCGTCCGAACCCGAAATAGCCCGTGTGCCATTTATGATCGACTCGTCGAAATGGGAGGTTATAGAGGCCGGATTAAAATGCCTGCAAGGCAAAGCCATTGTAAATTCTATCAGTCTGAAAGAGGGCGAAGAGTTGTTTTTGAACAAAGCGCGCGCCATTCGTCGCTTGGGAGCTGCCGTGGTGGTGATGGCATTTGATGAAACAGGGCAGGCCGATTCGTTCGGGCGGCGCGTTGAAATATGCGAACGCTCGTACCGTCTGCTCACCAAACAAGCCGGATTCCCCGCTACCGATATTATTTTCGACCCCAACGTGCTGGCTATTGCCACTGGTATAGAGGAACATGCCCCCTATGGCATCGATTTTATCCGCACCGTTGGGTGGATAAAGAGCAATTTGCCCGGTGCCAAAGTAAGCGGCGGCATCAGCAACCTGTCGTTCTCGTTCAGGGGCAACAACTACCTGCGCGAGGTGATGCACTCGGTATTCCTGTACCATGCCATAAAAGAGGGTATGGACATGGGCATCATCAACGCCGCCGAGGCGATGATATACGACGATATACCGTCCGACCTGCGCCACCTTGTTGAAGATGTTGTGCTTAACCGTCGCGCTGAAGCTGTTGACGAGCTGATTGCTTATGCCGAAAACAACCGGGGCGGTGCGGTTGCGCTCAAAGAGCAGCAACTGCAGGAGTGGCGGTCGCTGCCGTTGGAAGAGCGGATAGAGCACGCGCTGATAAAGGGTATTACTGCTTATTTAGAAGAAGACCTTGGTGAGGCTCTGCAGCAATACACCGCCGCGCAAACAATTGACAGTTTGCTGATGCGCGGCATGAACCGTGTGGGCGAGCTGTTTGGCGAGGGAAAGATGTTTCTTCCGCAGGTGGTAAAGACAGCCCGCACCATGAAACAGGCAGTCGCTGTGTTGCAGCCCATTCTTGAAGTTGAAAATCAAAGCGGAGGCTCTTCATTGCGAGCCGGAAAGGTGCTTTTTGCCACTGTAAAGGGCGATGTGCACGATATTGGGAAAAACATTGTCTCCATAGTGCTTACCTGTAACAATTATGAGGTGGTGGATTTGGGGGTTATGGTACCCTCCGAAACAATTATAGAGAAAGCACTGGAATTGCAACCCGATTTTATTTGCTTGAGCGGACTGATAACCCCATCGCTGGACGAAATGAGCCATGTAGCTGCGGCTATGGAGGAGGCCGGACTTACCATGCCCCTTATTGTGGGAGGCGCGACAACATCAAAATTGCATACAGCCCTTAAAATAGCCCCTAACTATTCGCACGCGGTAGTGCACGTAACCGATGCTTCGCAAAATGTGGTGGTGCTGTCGAAGCTGCTGAACCCACAAACGCAAGAGGCGTTTATCCGCGCGCTGAATGAAGAATACGAAGCCCTTCGCGACTCGATAAGAGTGAACGAAACACGCTTGCTGCCCCTTGACGAGGCGCGTGCGCGGTGTCCGCAAATCGATTACGCGGCTTATCAACCCACGCGCCCTTCTTATTTGGGAGTGAAAGAGATTTCGATTCCTATAAATAAGGTGGTACGCTATATTAATTGGAGCTATTTCTTCTCGGCTTGGAAGTTGAGCGCGAAATATGCTTCGCTAGCCGGTTTGCATGGCTGCGACACTTGCCGTGCGCAGTGGTTGGCCGGCTTTCCGCAAGAAGAGCGGGCAAAGGCTGCCGAAGCCATGCAGCTGTTTAAAGAGGCAAACCGTATGCTGAACTCGTTTGTTGCCGACGATGTTGAATACATAAAGGCGCGTGTCGGATTTTTTGAGGCGAACAGTGATGATAATGAGCATATTATTGCCGGAGACGGTCGTATTGTGCTACCCACATTGCGCCGGCAGGAGGACGTGAAAGACGGTGTGTGCCCGGCGTTGAGCGACTATGTTTTGCCGGCTTCGTGTGGCCGTACCGACTATATCGGCACATTCGTTGTAACATCGGGCGCAGGTACGCAAGTGCGCGCGCAGCAATACCGCGAGGACGATAATTATAAGTTTCTACTCTTCACCACGCTGCTCGACCGGTTGGCCGAGGCGGCATCGGAATACCTGCACCAACAGGTGCGTACCGATTATTGGGGCTATGCTCCGGACGAGGAGCTCTCGATGTCCGAAATCTGCAAGGCGAAATACCAGGGCATCCGCCCGGCTGTTGGCTATCCGTCGTTGCCCGATCAGTCGTTGAATTTTTTGCTTAATGATATTCTTGATTTCGAGCAGGTTGGTGTGTCGCTGACCGAAAACGGTGCCATGTCGCCCGTGTCAACCATCAGCGGATTTTACATCGCGCACCCCGGGGCTAACTACTTTTTGATTGGCAAAATAGACGAGGGGCAATTTAGTGCTTACTGCCAAAAACGAGGCATGAATGCCGAAACGATGCGCAGGTTTGTGTCGGCTGTAAAATAAAATGGCTACCTTTATGGCATTATTACCATAGCTAAACAATGCCGAGCATAGGCGGTTCAACGAGGTCAAATGTGAGTAACCGTATGCAAGCGTAGCTTACGGATAGCAATGCTTACATTACCCTCGAAGCCCTACAGGGGGTGAGATTATTTTTTGTCGACCTTTAAAGAACGTTTTAAGTAGCGAGAGCAGAAGCAAAGCTTGTATTGATTATGCCGAGTCACGAAAAACGACTAAATTTATTGAACGTTTTCATTAAGCAATATAGCGTCAACCCTTGATTCATATAAACAATAAAATATGAGATTATTTATTTTTTGTTTTTTCGCACTGCTGGCGGCCGGTTTTCCCTCTTATGGGCAAGACAACGCACCGGTAGATACACTTGGTTCGCTGCCGTCCGACAGTACGGTTAACGCTGTTGCTGCCGATACGGCCGCCTTTTCGGGTAACACCCAAGCGTTAGAGCTGATTATGCAGTCGCAAACCGAAGATGCGGCTACCTTGTTGCGCGAGTCGCTTCTGACCAACCAGTTAGCCGTTGAGGCTGACGCGCGCCAGCGGCTTGTGGTTGAGCGGAAGCTGGAGGAGTTGCGCCTTTCCGACTCGCTTCGCAGGGTAGAGCAGCGTAAACAAATTGACTCGCTGAAAAAAACATCGCTTGGCGCGCCCATTAAGTTGAAGCGCGACACCATTTACTATATATATACCAAGCTCGGATCTTTTACACCTGCCGAGAGGGCAGAGTCTGACTCGGAAAAAATTCACAGAGCCGCGAGAATGTTTTCGCTTAAAAGCGATTCGCTGACGGTAATGGACAGTGGAGCAAGCTCGGAAATTATGTATAACGATATAACGCTTGCCAGCATAACCGACCTCGATGCCCTTTGGATGGATACCTCGCGTTCGGAGCTCGCGCTTATATATAAGGAGAAAATACAGATCGCGATTGGCGAGTATAAGAAGGATGTCAGCCTTTTGAATATCCTTAAAATGATTTCGTTAGCCCTTTTGGTTGTTTTGCTGCTGTTTGTTTTGCTTAAAGGGGCAACCCATCTGTTTATTCGTGTAATTGACGTAAGGATAAAGGGTAAGTTTGGCGGAAAACTTAAAGGCATCAAGATCCGCGATTTTGTGTTGCTCGATCCTAAGAAAGAGGTGGGAGTGTTTCTCTTCCTATCGAAATGTGTTCGCTATTTGGTCTATTTTATCCTGATTTATGTTACCATACCGCTGTTGTTCAGTGTATTTCCGCTTACGCAGCGTTACGCGCAAACGCTCTTCGGGTGGATTCTTTCGCCCATTGGCTCTATTCTTTCGGGACTTGTAGCCTATCTGCCCAAGCTGATACGCATTGTTATCATTCTTGCGGTTATGCGTTATGTAATGAAATTTTTCCGTTACATTGCCCACGAAATCGAGAGTGGGCGCATGACCATTCCGGGATTCTATTCCGATTGGGCAAAGGCAACATTTAACCTGGTGCGTATATTCTTGTACGCGTTTACAGTTGCGCTCATATTTCCGTTGCTGCCCGGGTCCGACTCCGAAATTTTTAAAGGCGTGTCAGTGCTGTTGGGTTTGCTCTTCTCGTTGGGGTCGACGACCGTAATTGCCAACCTCATGGCGGGGATGGTCATTACTTACATGCGCTCATTCAAAATAGGCGACCGCATAAGGGTAGGAGATGTATTTGGCGATGTGATAGAGAAAACACCCTTTGTTATTCGCGTAATGACGCATAAAAAAGAGCTTGTAACAGTACCTAATTCAACCATTCTGTCGTCGAACGTAACTAACTACAGCACATCGGCTCACGAGCAGGGGGTGATTTTGTACACCACCGTAACCATGGGTTACGATGTGCCTTGGCGGCGGGTTGAGGAGTTGCTGATACAGGCAGCCATTAAAACGGAGTATATTCTTCAGGAACCGCCTCCATTTGTTTTGCAGTTGGGATTGAACGATTTTTCGGCTTCGTACCAGCTCTGTGTTTACACGAAAAATCCGCAGCTTCAGGCCGACATTTATTCCAGTATCAATAAAAACATTCAGGATGTGTTTACCGAAGCCGGTATTGAAATGATTAACCCTCACTATCAGGCAATTCGCGATGCCAACGCGCCGGTTGTTCCGCCTAAGGGGTAGTTCACCATTCCTCCATGTTGCCGATTTTGGCGATGTACATGCGTTGGCGTTTCATGTATTCGAAGCGTTGTATCTCGCCCGAACGTGTAATGAGTACTGAATATTTTTTCAGCGAGTCTATCCACTCTTTCTGTATGCGGCACAGCTTCTCATTAAACGAGTCGATGGCGCTTATTGAGAATACACGCACTTGCGAAAACTGCCGTTCGTCGTTTTCGATGTGCAGGTACGAAGCCTCCAAATCAACTAACGATATGTACAGCGACACCCTGGCTCCATTGCTGCTTGTGCCCTCTATTGCCATTGTTTCCAGCTCGCTGACTATTTCGAGCATCTCTCCTTGCAACACTTCAACCTCTTCTTTTGATAGAAGCCCCCGTTTCATAAAATACTCAATGTCTTTCGATGCCGACCAGAATATGTTGTTATCCATGATAATTGTAACACTGGGTATTTTCTGTATATTCTGATAAAGATTCTTGTGGGCATCTGTAATATATTCGGGCAACTCAAAGTCGGCAAATTTGTTGTTGGAGTCTATCTTCAGGTTTTGGTGCAGCCATTTGTAGATGCGGAATCGCGACAGGTTGTTGTACCCAATGTGCAGGTAGTAGGGCAGCGTGTTGATGGAGAAGCGCGCTTTTAGGTCGGAATGCTCGCTCATTTCGCTGAACATACGGCCATACTCGTTCATTTTATTCACATAGATATCGAGAACATCGGACCCTCCTTGTAGCATGTGAATGTTAAACAGCGCGTTATCGCCGCTTTTGATGCCCACGATGTTGTCGATCGAAAAACCGAGGTCTCGCGACAAGAGGGCTATTTCGTCAAAAGTGAAATAAATCTCGCCTCTTAGCCTTCTATATACCGATTCTCGCCCTAAAGCTAGTTTATCGGCCAAATATACGGCCAAATTTTTCCCTTGGGGTACTTTTTCGCGTATAGTATCTATTAAAATTTGCTGTATTTGATTATTCATTGTCTTCTTTTTGAAAAAAATGGTGTGTCACTTTCTGCAACTTGGCCGGCAAAGATACTCATTTTTTGCAATAAATTAGGGCATGAAGCTCAGTTTTATATAATCTTGTTAATCAAGCTACACAAATTGAGTTTATATTTCAAAAATGAATTGTAATCATTACAATATTTGTCAAGCAAAGGATAGTAATTCTGATCTATTAGACACAGAAATATGTTGCATAGGGGTGTGCTGGGCGTAACTTTGCATTATCAGGACGATGAAAAAAAGTAACCGGCGGGTTGCGAAGCGAAGAAAAACAAAGATAAGAAATAAAAATAATTATATCAAGATGAGTTTAAAGAAGAGAGATATTGATCTCTACCTTGTCTTAAAAAGCAGACAAATCAAATGAGTGCACATTTGAGAATTATTTACTAATCCTTTAAAGTTTTATTAACTATTTAAAAATTATTAAGATGAAAAAGAATTTTTTTAAAGTCGTAGCATTAAGCTTCGCATCAGTTTTAGCCTTTATAGGTTGTGCAAAAGATGATGGAAATGTTCCCGTTATGCCGCAAGGCGAAAAAGCGGTACTTCGTATCGGATTCTCAGATTATAATCCGTCGCCCGGGGCGAGAGCCTTTGACGTAACCGATGCCGGAACTGAAGTAAACAACGCTTATGTATTTGTGTTGAACGCCATGGGTGGGGTAATGGACAAGTTTTATGTTGCACCGGAAGATGTTCCGGCCGTAACCGAGCGCCCCACCACAACGGCAGCAAAAAAAGTGTATGTTTTAGGTAATACAGGCAATGTAGCCTCTTTTGCTTCGGTAGCGAACGAAGCCGGACTGAAGGCTGAAATCGCTAAATTAGAGAATCTTGCTGCTTCCGACATTTGGTTGCAAGAATCGGCAGCGATTAACTTCTCAGATGAAACAGCAGGCGGTGCGCCGCTGGCAACTGTCGACATTGAGTTGAAGCCCATCCCCGCGAGAATTGACGTGAAAGTTATCAACGATATGGACAACTGGTCTACGGCTCAAGATGGCGAGTTAATTCAAATTGACGGAGTCGCAGTGCTTTACAGCGCCGGTTATTCACACTATGTTCCCACGTTTATTCCTTCAATAGCGGCTGCATCCGAGTTTGAACCAGCAGCCAATTATTACCGTTCAGGTATCGATGGTTGGGCAAGCGTAACAAACAGTTCTGTATATGCGGGTCTTAACAAGGCATGGGACGCTTCGTCAGGTAATTTCGAAGAAACATTTTACGCGCTTCCCGGCGGGGCTGCACACGGCAAAAATACCATTGTAGCGGTATACGGTTCGTATAATGGTGAAGACTTTTACTGGCCGGCACACTTTAGCAGCACCGACCTGAAGAGGGTACTTGAGAATGGTAAATTCTACACGCTTACCATTACCCTTGGCGGCAACGCTTTGAGTGGCGGCGGCGGTACAATTGACCCGGAAGATGAAGTAGTAGGGGCGTTTATAACCGTTAACATCACCTCATCGGGTTGGGGATCTACTGTATCTCTTGACAAGCCCTTCAACTAAAACCGTGAGTTGATAGTGTTGTGAACTTCACCACAGCGGAAGACAGTTTATAAAGGTTTTTTCGCAAAAAGTCTTCCGCTGTGGTTCTCCTTTTTTCAAACATTGCTCGGAAGTAGAGCAGATATATAATGTACTATTTATGGAAATAAGATAACAATATTCAAGCATAACTAAACCTTCTACTATCATGTTACCCAAAAAACAATTGAGAGCTATGCTCTTTTTTTAAATGAAAACAAACAGGGCAGACATGCCTATAATATATAATAGAGATGAAAAGAGAATATGTACAATATAACCGGTTTCGGGGTTTGGCTTTTGTGGCGGTTTTGCTGTTTTTTTTGGCAAGCTGCCATCGAGATTCGCACTGCCGCCTCCCGAGCGTTAAGGCCGTTGCCGCCGCGAAAGAGGTGAGTGACCCCGGTAACAGGCATGAGATTGAGCAGGTGGTATTTTATATATTCGACCAAAACCGGCTGTTTATTGATAAAATTACAGCACCGCTTAACCAATCTGTCGAGCTCGACTACCCTTGCTTCAAACATTTTTACGTAATTGGGTGGGGGAATATAAACGAGAATGATGAAACAATTACCCGTTTCGAGGCCGGAATGTCGAAGCTTGACGGAGAGGTTACTCTTAAGCTGTTGTACGAATATTTGCTGCACCCCTTGTATGCTTCTCCGTCCGACGTTTTTTATGGCGAAGTAAAGATATGGAACAATCGCGTATCGGGGCAAGCAACCGATTTACCCCTTGCACGGGCAACATCGAACGTAAGCGTAAAGGTGCGCGGATTGAAAGAGTATTTTGGCGATTCGGGCGACAACTACAGTGTCGTACTTTCGACCGGTTATAATGCGCTCAACTTTTTGGGCATGCCAATGGGGTGTCCCGCCAATTACCGGCTCGAGGGAGAGTTTTCCTCACATTATCCGAGCCAGTTCGAAACGGGTGTGTTTCGTGTTTTCGGTAGCCGGGTCGGTATTCCCGTTGAGGTGCGGATATATCGGGGCAACACATTGGTCGATGTTGTTTTGACCGACAGTAGCGGCAATTCGCTGATGGCTTGCAATGGCAAGTTGCTTGAGGTGCGCATCAACTATACGGCATCAGTGCCTGTAGTTGAACAGATATACGCCGGTTGGAACGATCATTTGCTGTGGAAAGGATTTGAGTAGGAGAGGGCATCACGTCGACAGGAGTGTAGCGTAGGGTCTAGAGTAAGCCACACAGTGGTGGGATAAACATCGAAAATAGAATTATGAAGGGAAATATATACATATGGACATTACTGATTGTGGCGATGCTGGAAGCATCGTGCACAAGCGAGCTTTCGTTTGAGCCGCAATGGGAAGAGGGTGCTCCTGCCCTTATTCGGGTCGGATCGCGCAATGGGTCGGTCAATGTTGACGACGAAATAAAGTCGCTGCGTATTCTAGCTTTTGCTCCCGGCGGAAACCTTAGGAGCAACGAATTTTATACTGTTAACCCTGAAGAGGGCAGCACCATTATCAATCATCAGATAAATTCAGGTCTTTATGATTTTGTTTTTGTGGCGAACGAGAACAATGGCATTGAGCTTCAGGCGCTGTCGTTATTCTCCGGAAAAAAATCAGGACTTAACGCGGTGCATATACCGGCGTTAATGTTCAGCAGCCTCTCGCCAACGGTTTCGCCGGCCATACCGATGTTGACTGAAGTTGACAACGTGGTGGTGCTTCCCGGCATCGAGGGGGTAAAGGTTGCCGGATCGGAAGCGGTGTCTACTTGGGCGGTAACAATGAAAAAGCTGGCGGTGCGCATTGATATGGTGTTAAAGGCAAAGATCGACCTTTCGGATTTGTTCGAGGGGGTTGAGTTTTCAAACCTTCCCCAAGATGTTCCGCTGACAGGAGAGTATACGGGAAGCCTTAGCGAGATCAGACTCCATTCGCTTTCGGGAGGGCAAAGCCATAGCTTCGAGGCTTATACCCCTACGGCCGGAGAGGTTGAAGAGGGGTTTGTATGGGGCATTAAGGTAAAGCGCATTATTTTGCCGTCGCACCTGTTTTTTCCGAAAAATACAGCATCGAAAGCACTTAAAATGAGCGTGGTTTTGACCAATTGGAACGAGTATCCCTCAACCACGATTGCCAATGACGAGCCGGCCGATTATACACTTCCGCCCGATGCGCGCTTTACGGGTGAAGGGTGGCTGGGGTCGTTGCTGTCGGTGTATCTGAAGCCCTTGGACTGGACGGAGGTTGATACGGGAGTAGACATTGATATGCGTGTACTCAATGTTTCGGAACTGGAAAAAACCTTGTCGGGTGGAAGTGTAGGACGCATCTATCTCAACTCGAATCAGAAAGTGGTAGTTATTGAGCCGGTAGCTACGACCGGAGTAGGAGACGATGTGGCGGTAACAAATATATTTGATAATCCGGCTGTTAATTATATTTACACTCCTGCTACAAAAACAGGATCGGGTTATATAGATCTGAAAGCTAAGAGCGGCACAGAGGGTGTTCACTACATCTATCTCAATGCCAACGGTCTGAGACGAAGGATAGCGATTACAATAATAAACTAAAAACGTAACGATATGAAACATAAGATTAGATACATACTGAGCGGATTTTTGATGTTGCCGGCAATGCTTTTGCTTGTTGGCTGTGCCGACGATCCGTTTCAAGGCAACCATCCGTTGCCGCCTGCGCCGGATGGCAAGGTGCGTGTAGGGCTTTATGTTGATACCGATAACTATCAACGCCCCACATCGCGCGCGGCGATAGACGAAAATTCGGTTGTGGGCGAAACCGACCGCATGCCTTGGGTATTTGTGTTTGACGGTGTGGGACAAACGGCTGTTTTTGGTGAGGTAAAGCAGGCTATCCCACAGGGAAGCCCGCCGGTGCCTTATGTGTTGCTTACATGGAAAAGTAATCCTGTGGAGATATTACTCCTTGCTAATGCACCCGAAAGGGTGTGTTATGACGGACGAGAGTTCGATTTTACCGAAGCCAGCCTTACGGCTTCCCTTACGGGCAAAACGCTGGCCGAGGTGCTATCTCTTTTCCATATGGCCGATATTGCATCGCCTGCTTCGGTGCCTTACAGTGGAGGATATTTGCCCATGGTGGGTGGCTTATCGCTAGCCAATGGTCTTAATGCTTCGTCTACCATTGGGTCGCAGAGCTCAAAACAGCCGCTTACCCGTATTGTGGCAAAGGTAACGGTAACCGAATCGGCCAACGATTTCAGCATTGACGCGTGGTCAATTGTAGGAGCGAAGAAGAGTAGTCCTGTTTTTGGTGAAACGGTTGCTGCCGGAAATTTGATGAATTTTTCCGCCGATATTTTGTTACCGGGAACCGGTAACCCGTTTTATCTCTATGCTTCGGCGCAGGGCGAAACGTCGATAATTATCAAGGGGGTATATAAAGGTGTTGAAAACCAGTATTATAAATTGCCTCTTAAAGATGTTCTGACAGGCAATGTTTTGCCTGTAGAGCGCAACAAATGGTATCGTTTCGAGGTGTCGTCTGTTACAGGTGGTGGGTACGGCTCGTTCGCGGCTGCCACAACTGCCCCCCCGATGGGTGACGTAATAACAGCTTCGGTCAGAGTGGTCGATTTGAATGCTCACGATGTAACCGACAACGGAACCTATTATTTGGGGTTAAGCAATTCGCAGCTGCTGTTATACGGCCTTCCGCAAGGCGATGAGTTGCCTTATACAGTGGCTACGGTATCTACTACGGCTACGGTGGCTATGGCGAGTGGTATAAACTCGGTTAGTTTGAATGGGGTAATACCTGCGGGGTCGCTTGCACTTTCAACGGGCAGCCTCATGCTTTCCAGTGGTACGGCAATTGTGGCTACAGATATAATTCTGTCGGCTATTGATGCGTCGTTTACTTCCGGGAGGGTAGTTGTAAAACTGGGTGATTTGATAAAGGTGATTGATATACATAAAGTTTCGGGTATATTAACTTATAGAGAGAGCCTTACAAAAATGGATTTTGAAGGGGCAGATATATATACGATGGCACAGGTGAGGACTCCTTCCGAATCTGTATGGCTCTCTCTTTCTTCTGATGGTGCGAACAATGTGGGAGATAATTATATTCAGCCGGATATTTCCGCGCTTACGCCGGTCTACTTTCGTATACTACAAAACGCGGCTCAATTTGGCGTTGCAGGCCGTAGCGCTGAAATGATGCTTGCGCGTGTGGGCGCCGGGCGAACAAAAGCCTATATCGGGCAAAGGGCGGTAAATGTACAACTCGACCCCGAACCTGTGGTACATGGTAATTATGTGATTGACCAAGAGCTTGACGACAGCCATTTTATAATGGTGAAGATAAAGAGTGACGGCGAACTGTATGGCGATACTTACGATGTGGCTTCGACCAATAAAAATGGGATCAGTTTTAGTGCGGCCGGAACGTTTGGCAACTATGATGCTGTTAATGCTGGTTTATACGAGTATCATATTGCGCTGCAAGGGGAGGGGACAGTTACAAGTTATGGCGGAGGAGAGACGGATTTTCCAATCCTTATACCGATTATTTCCAATACGGTAGTGGCCGATACTTGTTTGATAATAATTCAGGCTGGGCTTGCAGATGATGTTAGGTCTGGTTATTGGCATCGATAAAAGTTCTTTTTAGCGTGTTGAGGGGAGATGGGATTATTGACTTGAAAATGTGTGGTTGAAAAATGGAAAAGAATATGTATGAAGCAAAGATTCGTCTTATCAATAAGGTTATAGACATTTACTTTAAAATTGATGCCGAAAGTCGCTCTCCGGAAATGTCGACCAAGTTTCAGATTTGGTTACACAATGGTGAGTACGAGAAAGAAAAAACAGACGCTCTCAAACGTAGGATTGATGAAATCCGCGATAATCGTGAGTTGTAGAATGTATTCGGGTAGCAGCCTTTTACGCTTGTTTATCTCACAAAATTGGTAAAGATCTTGCTTTCGCCTTCGGGCAGCAGCTGCTTGTTGCGCCCCTGTTCAAGCATGTGCAGCAGGGCTGTCGTATTTTTTGCTAACAGGCGAGCAATTTGGTCGGCTTCGGTGTCATCGTTTATCTCGCCGGCATCGCGTCCGTGGCCGATAGCCCAATAGTTGGCGGTGGCCATAAACGTTTCGGAGAATGAGAGGAAGTGGTTCAGCTCGTTGAGGGTCGAAATGCCGCCCGACCGTCTCAGGGCAACGAACGAGGCTCCCGCTTTGTGACGGAAGAGGTTGCCGTTTACGGCCGACACGTAAAACACCCGGTCAAGAAAGGCTTTCATTGTTCCGGCCACACCGGCAAAGTAAACGGGCGAAGCGAGGATGATACCATCGGCCTGTTTCATGGCCTGAATATATTCGTTCACCTTGTCATCGCTTATCGAGCAGGTTTCGTTCTGCATTGTGGCGCACTTGTTGCAGGCCATGCAGCCGGTTATTTTTTTGTTGCCTACGTGCAATACTTCGACCTCGATTGAGGCTTGCTCAAAAATTTCCGACATTTTTTTTATGGCTGTATCACAATTACCTTTTTTTCGCGGGCTGCCGTTAACGATTACAATCTTCATGGTACACTGTTTTTTTAAGAAAGGATAAATATACGCAATTTCTTGTTATATTTGTGCTTTCAAGGCTAAAAATTATTCTATGAACGAGTTGACATTAACCACTCCATCGCTGCTTTTCTCGGCCGTATCGTTGATACTGCTGGCCTATACCAACCGCTTTATTGCCTATTCGCAGGTAATTCGTTCGTTGAAAGCCAAGGATTTGGAGCATCCTTCGGATGTTAATATCCAGCAGCTTAAAAACCTTCGCAAGCGTCTTTATCAAATCCGTACTATGCAACTGTTGGGCATCGGAAGCTTGTTGCTGTGTGTGTTGTGCATGTTTCTTGTCTATATAAATATGCCGTTGGCGGCAGCGTATGTGTTTGGTGTGGCGTTGTTGTTGCTGATAGCATCGCTTGTTATCTGTATGTGGGAGATTCAAATATCGACCAAAGCCCTCGAAATCTATATTGATCGTGCCGAAGAGGGGTAAATGTTATCCCTTTACCGTGTAAATAATCTGGTCGCGGATGGCATCAAGAAGCACATCATCTACCTTTAAGCGCGACAAAACGGGGCGGTCGGCGGCATACTGTTTCAGAAAATCGTTGAGCGAACCCTCTTTAATACATGCCGTGTAGTGGCCGATGGCCTCGCGTATGTTGCCCGATGCTGTTTGCAAGTGTCCGGCATTGAGCCGGTCGGTAGGGGTGGGGTTGGCCGATAATATTTGGTCGTAGTAGCGTTTCGATTGCTCGCGCTTACCCACCAAAAACGATGCCCAGGCAATAGGTCGCCAGGCCTTTTCGCCCCTCTTGTCGGTAAACTCTACTTTGAAGTAATAGGTCAGAGCTTCGTCAATATGGCTCTGTTCCATAAGCAAATGCCCTATGCTTAACAGCGTAGGCGTGTTATCGGGTTGCAACGCATCGGCTCTCCGGTAAAAGGCAAGTGCCTTTTCCGTTTGCCCTGTCTGACGGTAGCAGGCAGCTAGCTTTTTTATGGTCCACAAATGGTCGGACTGAATAAGGTCGGCTTTCTCGTAAGCGTTAATTGCCGCGTCAAATTGCTCGCACATTTGGTAGCAGTAGCCCAGCTTTTGAAAATACTCGGCTTGCGAGGGAGCTTTCCCTGTTAAGTCTGTCAGCAGTGGTATGGCTTCGCTGTAAAGGTCTTTCCCGATGTAATAGTCAGAGAAAAGTGCCAGGCTTTCAATATCGCCTGTGTATTCTTTCAGCTGCTTTATCCGGTAAATTTCGAGCGGAAAGCGGAATGGGTCATAAAAATCGAGATGGCGCGGATGATTTTTGAAAAATCGGTAAAGGTTGTGTATGTATAGCGTAGCCAGCGCCGATGCCCGCTTTTCGGGGTCGAGCGTGAAGCTGAACTCCTTCTGCTGTTCTTCTACTGCCTCGCTGTTGGCATCGATTTGCTGACGCACCATCTCAAAAAAGCCGGGCTCAATTTGGTTCGAGGCAAACATGAGCGAGTATTTGTCCGAGTCGCACATCAGTGGCGACATTTTCAGAATGCTTTCGTCAGTGTTTTTTAGCTCTATTATTGCGCTTTGTTGGCTGTAGTATGGTAAAAACCAATTAGATATGGTGTTGAAAAACGGGAAATATTTCAGCCGCCCAAAAGTTTCGGCCATCAGGTCGGCGCCTTCGGTCTGCATACGCATCACATCGTCCATTAGCTTCTCGACCTCTTTGTTGCTCAGGCTTTTTTCCCATTCAGGGTTTTTGTCGTCGAATATATCGTCAAACTCGCTCGGAAGTTTGGATCCCTTTATTTGCGACTCAAGATAGGGCTTGATGTCGCTCATGTGCTTTCTGAATTTTAGGTTGATGTCGCGGTTTATCTTCTCCGTTTGGCGCGAAAGGGTAAACCGCATTGCTATTGAACGGGCATTGGGCACAAACCATGGTTGCGCACACAGCCCTTTCAGTTCGCGCGTGAGGGTTTCGTAATACGACAGGCGGTTTTCGTAGCGCCCAACCAACAGCAGTACCGCCACAAGGGTTTGTTGCCTTATTTCGAGGCTGCCGCTCTCTAAGCAAATGTCGATAAGGAGAACAATTTTTGTTTCGTCGAAGTGGGCGAAGCAGCCCAACATCAACGCCGACAGCACGAGTTGCTTATGGTAAAGTTTTATGTCGTTATGGAGGAGAAACGCCGAAAGGCTGTTGCGTGTGTCGCTCGGCAGGCGGTCGCTTAACCAACAGGCATTGAACAGTTGTGCGGCATTTTGCTCGCTCTCTATTTCGTTGGCATCCAGCAGTAAACGCTGAATTACCTCGCTAATTTCGGGTAGGGACGACAGTTGCAGGGCGCGCAATTTTTCGCAATAAATATTCGATTGGTTTCGCACGCGGGCATGCCTGAAAACATCGTCGGCCAACTGAAACATCGATACAATGATGGAGTTGTAAACGCGTCCGCGCTCTTTATCTTCAACACCCTCAACCAAGTACGAAAGCAGGTAGCGGTAGTTTTGCTCTACGCTGTCTGTTTTTTCAAGCAGTTCCCAATTTTCGTTGTCACCGATCATTTGCCTGATTTTATCGAAAGCAGGCTTTAGCGCGCGGTTTTCGATGTCGTTCAGTGCCCGTTCGTAGTTTTTTTGAAGATTGGCCGTATCCATACGGGGTGGTGTGTTAGACAGGTTTTTTTAATCTAATTTCAGTACGGCAAGGAATGCCTTTTGCGGCACCTCGACCGAGCCAATCTGTTTCATGCGCTTTTTTCCCTCTTTCTGCTTTTCGAGTAGCTTGCGTTTTCGTGATATATCTCCACCGTAACATTTTGCCGTCACATCTTTCCGGACGGCTTTTACTGTTTCGCGCGATATGATTTTGGCTCCGATAGCAGCCTGAATGGCAATATCGAACTGTTGGCGGGGAATCAACTCTTTCAGCTTTTCGCACATCCGGCGGCCGAAGTTGATAGAGTTGTCTACGTGTGTCAGTGTTGACAAGGCATCGACGGGTTCGCTGTTTAGCAGAATGTCTAATTTTATCAACTTTGACGGCCTGAAATCGGTCAAATGATAATCGAACGAGGCATAGCCTTTCGATATACTTTTCAGCTTGTCATAAAAGTCGATAACAATTTCACCGAGCGGCATGTCGAACAAAATTTCGACACGGTCTCCCGAAATATAGTCTTGCCTTACAAGAATGCCCCGCTTGCCGAGACACAAAGTCATGATGTTGCCAATGTAGGTTGTACTGGTAATGACCGATGCCCGTATATAAGGCTCTTCGATGCGGTCAATCAAGGCAATATCCGGCAATCCCGAGGGGTTGTGCACCTCTTTACATTCACCCTTTTTGTCGTACACCTTGTACGAAACGTTGGGCACGGTGGTTATCACGCTCATATCAAACTCACGGTCTAACCGCTCTTGTATGATTTCCATGTGCAGCAGTCCGAGAAAACCGCAGCGGAAGCCAAAGCCCAACGCTGCCGACGATTCGGGCTGGAAGGTCAGTGATGCATCGTTCAGTTGCAGTTTTTCGAGCGACGAGCGGAGGTTTTCAAAATCCTCGCTTTCAATTGGGTATACCCCGGCAAATACCATCGGCTTCACCTCTTCAAAGCCCTCAATGCCCTTTGTGGCCGATCGTTTTACGTGGGTAATGGTATCGCCTACCTTTACCTCTTTCGATGTTTTTATACCCGATATAATATAGCCCACATCGCCTGTGCGTACTTCGTTACGGGGTACCATGTCCATTTTCAGAATGCCCACTTCGTCGGCGTCGTATTCGTGTTCTGTAGCTATAAATTTTACAAGGTCGCCTTTGCGGATAACCCCGTTAACCACTTTAAAATAAGCGATAATGCCCCGGAACGAGTTAAATACCGAGTCGAAAATAAGGCATTGCAGCGGAGCTTCTGGGTCGCCTTTCGGAGCGGGTACCCGCTCAATAACAGCTTCTAATATTTCAGCAATACCCTCGCCCGTTTTGCCGCTGGCACGGAGAATGGAGCTCCGGTCAATGCCTAACAGCTCAATGATCTGGTCTTCTACCTCGTCGGGTAGTGCGCTGGGGAGGTCTATTTTATTGACAATCGGAATAATCTCCAAATCGTGTTCAATAGCCATATACAGGTTCGATATGGTTTGCGCCTGAATGCCCTGAGCGGCATCGACAATAAGCAACGCCCCTTCGCAAGCAGCGATAGAGCGTGAAACTTCGTACGAAAAGTCGACGTGCCCCGGGGTATCAATCAAGTTGAGAATGTACTTCTCGTTGTTATGGATATACTCCATTTGTATGGCATGGCTCTTGATGGTGATGCCTCGCTCGCGCTCCAAGTCCATGTTATCCAGCACCTGAGCCTGAAGGTTTTTCCCCTCAACGGTTTTGGTAAATTCTAACAAACGGTCGGCTAAGGTGCTCTTTCCGTGGTCAATGTGCGCTATAATGCAAAAATTGCGGATATTCTTCATTAATGTAATTTGATGCTATATTCTTTTGGAGCAAAGATACTACAAAAAACTGAATTTTTCAGACCTCTGGTTTAAGTAACTGTGAGGAAATTTATCAATGCAATATTTTGATTCCAAAAAAATATTGAGGTGTCTTTACTCCAGTCAACACGACACTTTTTTACCGCTATCCCTGCGAGCGTGGCGAATGTTATTTCATGCCCGTAAAAAAAAGCAAACTTTTTTTGCACTTCTCTCAACTTGCACTATCTTTGAGCTACCTAATGTGCCTTGGTTAACTTATTACGGCAAACTGTTTGCATGGAATTTCGGTATGGCAGATATAATTTATGAAAAAAATCACGTTTTATTATATATAGAAAATTTATTTTGTTGAGTGTCAGATAAAACAATGATTTTGGGCTGAAAAAAAGGAGATGATGAAAAGTGTTTTAATAATAGGCGCGAGCGGCTTTGTTGGAGCGGCTGTAACAAACGAGGCTCTTGAACGGGGTTTTGAAGTTAAGGCTATGACAAGGCATCCCGAAAAAATAGAGATAGAAAACCCTTTATTAACCAAGGTGAAAGGTGATGTGCTGGCAAAGCGGTCGCTGTCGGCGCACATGAAGGGCATGAAGCTGGTTATCAGTGCCTACAATCCGGGGTGGGATAATCCGAACATATTTGACGATACCATTAAGGGGTACGCCAATATTATTGAGTGTGCAAAAAAAACAGGCGTTGAGCGGTTGCTTATTGTTGGCGGCGCAGGCAGCTTGTTTGTGTCCGAAGGCTTGCGGCTTGTTGATAGCGGAGCTATTCCCGAGCCCATTTTGCCGGGAGTTAAGGCGATGGCGCTTATTTTGTACGACCTGCAAATAAACGAGAAGGATTTAGATTGGGTGTTCTTTAGCCCGGCAGGCGAAATATCGCCCGGCGAGCGAACCGGCAAATACCGTCTTGGGAAAGACAACTTGATTGTAAACGCTGCCGGTGAGAGCAAAATTTCGCTCGAAGACTATGCGCGCGAAATGCTTAATGAGTTGCTGCACCCTAAACGTCACCAAACCCGCTTTACTATAGGGTATTGATAAGAACCTGTTTAAAATTTTTAATTTCTTTCTTTTATGCTCTTTTCGGTGCTTTTATATTATAGTTTTCGTAACATGGCAACCAGCATGCACCTTGAAATTATAATATAAAATCCCTCAAAAATAGCTATAAAATAAAAACAGTAAAAAAATCAAACAGTTTCTAATGATTTATCCCGATAATTTTGAACAGAAAATAGGTTTCGACAAGATTCGCGAAATGCTTGTTAAAGCCTGTTTAAGTATACCGGGCGAAGAGCTTGCCACCGAAATAGCCTTTTCGTCTTCGCACTCGCAAATTGAGCGGCAACTGCAGCAAACCGAAGAGTTTGTGCGCATTTTTGAAGAAGAGGAGGCTTTTCCCGATAACTATTTTTACGACCTGCGTGCTTCGCTTCATCGCATAAGACCCGAGGGCACTTTTTTGGACGAGGGCGAGGTGTTTGACCTGCGGCGATCGCTCGAAACCATCAGCGGCATTGTTGTTTACCTGCAACGGCAAAGCGACGATAAATACCGCTATCCCCATCTGCAACAGCTTACCGAGGGAATGACAACCTTTCCCGAACTTATACGCCGTGCCGATGCCATTGTCGATAAATATGGCCGTGTAAAAGATAACGCTTCGCCCGAACTGGCACAGATACGGCGCGACCTGATTCGCACAAAAAGCTCGGTGTCGGGTAGCTTGAACACCATTTTGCGGCAGGCGCAACAAGAGGGCTTAGTTGAAAAAGATGCGCAACCCACCCTGCGCGACGGACGGTTGGTAATTCCGGTTCCGCCGGCAATGAAGCGGCGCATAAAGGGCATAGTACACGACGAGTCGGCTACGGGAAAAACCGTGTTTATTGAGCCCGAAGCGGTGGTTGAAACCAACAACCGCATTCGCGAACTAGAGAGCGAAGAGCGGCGCGAGATTGTACGCATATTGATGGCGTTTACCAACGAGGTGCGCCCCTATACCGGCGAGCTGTTGGAGTCGTATGTGTTTATGGCGCAGGTCGACCTTATTCGAGCCAAGGCGGTGATAGCGCGCCGTTTTAACGCCATCCGACCACAGCTGGAAGAGGCACCCTGTATTGAGTGGTTTCACGCCCTGCACCCACTGCTGTACCTTTCGCTCCGAAAACAGGGAAAAGAGGTGGTGCCGCTTGATATTACCTTGACAGCCAGTGAGCGCATTCTTATCATTTCCGGCCCCAACGCGGGAGGAAAATCGGTGTGCCTGAAAACTGTGGGCTTGTTGCAATATATGTTGCAGTGCGGACTGTTAATCCCAGTGTATGAAAATTCTACATCGGGCATCTTTGAGAAACTATTTATTGATATAGGCGATGAGCAGTCAATTGAAAACGACCTGAGTACCTACAGCTCGCACCTTACGCACATGAAGTTTTTTGCCCGCAACGGCAACGGTAACGCCCTGATGTTGATTGACGAGTTTGGCGGTGGAACCGAGCCGCGCATAGGCGGAGCCATTGCCGAGGCGTTGTTGAACCGGTTCAACAACCAAAAGGCCTTTGGCATCATCACCACGCACTACCATAACCTGAAACATTTTGCCGAAGACAACGAGGGCATCATAAATGGTGCCATGTTGTACGATCGTCACCTGATGCAACCCCTGTTCAAGCTCTCTGTCGGCAACCCGGGCAGCTCGTTTGCCATCGAAATTGCCCGGAAAATAGGACTTCCGGAAGAGGTTATTGCCGAAGCGTCGGAAATGGTGGGTTCCGATTACATTGAGATGGACAAATATCTACAGGATATTGTACGCGATAAGCGTTATTGGGAAAACAAACGCCAAAGCATCCGTCAGAAGGAGAAGAAACTGGAAGAGCTCTCAGAGCGTTACGAGCAAGAGCTTGGCGAGCTTTCTCAAAAGCGCAAAACGCTGCTGAAAGAGGCTAAGAGTGAGGCAAAACAGCTGCTCGACGATGCCAACGCGAAAATAGAAAATACCATCCGTACCATTAAAGAGGCGCAGGCCGAGAAAGAGCGCACCCTTGCCGCCCGGAAGGCTTTTGAAGAGCATAAGCAGTTGATGCAAGACGATGAGGGCGAGGCGGAACGGATTGACCGGAAGATTAAAAAGATAGAGAACCGCAACCGCAAAAAGCAAGAGAAGCAGCAAGCCGGAGCTGTTTTGGCAACACAAGTAAAGCCGTTTGCCATAAACGACGCAGTGCGCCTGAAAGGGCAAACGGGAACGGGTATCATTCTCGAAATTTCCGGGCAACAGGCGGTTGTGGCATTCGGGATGATAAAATCGACCATAAAACTTGACCGTTTGGAGCGGGTAAGCCGCAATCAGGAAAAGAAAGATGTTTTCAGAAAGGCGACCTACCTTTCGTCGCAAACCGCCGACAGCATGCGCGAGAAAAACCTCCATTTCAGGCAAGAGATAGATATTCGCGGTATGCGTGTCGACGAGGCGATTACGGCTGTTACCTATTACATTGACGATGCTGTTATGGTAGGCGTGGCGCAGGTGCGCATTTTGCACGGAACAGGTACGGGTGCGCTACGGCAGCTGGTGCGCGACTATCTGCGTGGCATTCCGGGTATCCGGAACTACCATGACGAGAATGTGCAGTTTGGCGGCAGTGGAATTACTGTGGTTGAGTTTGAGTAGGCTGTTTAAATTCGCATTATGAATCAAGATGTATCCCTGCATTTTCGCGATGTAGAACTAAACGATAAAAAAGCCATCGGCGACTTCATGCGCCGCTTTCCGGTAAGGCGGTTAAACTATTGTTTCGAGGTGCTTTATCTTTGGCGCGAGGCTTGCGAATTTCAAGTTGAATTTTACAACGATTTTTTACTGGTAAAAACCTTTATTGATTGTCACCACAATTTTCTTTACCCCTTGGGCGAGGGCGATTTGGGCAGTGTGGTTGAAAAAATGATCTACTATGCCGAGGCGCGGCGTTGCCCGTTCAGGCTTTTCCAGCTTTCGGCAACCGATAAAGAGCGGCTCGAGGCTTGTTTTCCGGGGCGATTCTGCTTTGAGCTCGAATGCGACGAATCGGAATACATCTACAGCAGCGAAAAGCTGGCAACCCTTTCGGGCAAAAAGTTGCAGCAGAAGCGCAACCACATCAACTATTTTGAACAGAACAACAAGTGGAGTTTCGAGCCTCTTGCGGCTGCGAATCTCCCCGATTGCCGCGCCTTTAATGAAAAGTGGTTCGACGCGCAACGTGCTTCGGGCGACTTTGGCGAGATGCTTGAATTGGAACTGTTGGCCATTGAAAAGACCTTTAGCGAGTGGGCGGTGCTCGGCCTCGATGGTGCTTTGCTGCGTGCCAATGGCCAGGTGGCAGCTTATGCCATAGGCTGCCCATTGACAAGCGATACCTATCTTGTGTTGTTCGAAAAGTCGTTGCACGATGTCCGTGGGGCTTCGCAGCAAATAAACCGCCTTTTTGTGCAGCAGTATGCGAAAAACTATACTTTCGTGAACCGTGCCGAGGATGGGGGCGACGAGGGGCTGCGACAGGCGAAGCTGTCGTATCATCCCGATGTGTTGGATGAGGTTTACTCGGCAAGGCTTCGGGAAATAACGTAAATTCGAATATTATAAAGATGTTGATTTTCGAACGCCATTGTTTCGTCGGCTAAAGCCCTCTCGCAATGATGAGATGCTGTAAACCAGTGATAAATAGTGATTATGATGAATTTTTATAAACCCACATTAAATTATGATACGCCGGGCGACCCATTGTGATATAGCTGCTTTGCGCCGGCTTTGGACGGAGGTGTTTAACGATTCGTCGCTGTTTCTCGACCGCTTTTTCAGCAGCCTGTTTGAGCCGGAAAACTGCCTTTTCATCGAGCAAAACGGGCAGGTAGCGTCAATGCTTTTCCTGCTCAAGGCTACCGCTTCATGCCCAGGGGGTAATTGTCCACTGTACTATGTGTATGCCTGCGCTACTCATCCCGGTTTCCGTGAAAAGGGTTTGATGGGGCAGCTACTGAACGAGGCCGTTAAATATGCCGATGAAAAGGGCATAAATTTAATTCTTATCCCGGCAAACGAGCCGTTGTTCCACTACTATAAGCATTTTGGCTTTACACACGAAACGGCTCTTTACTGTTGCTCATATTCTCCGATGAAAAGGGCAAAAACAGCGTTGGGGTGGGAGAGGGTTGATGTTTCCGATATAACCCGCGCGACAGCAGTATTGCAAGAGCTTCGCACCATGTTTTTGGGAAAGAAAAACGCTGTTCTTTGGCCAGATGCGCATATAGAGGTTGTGCTTGAAGAGCTGCAAACACAGGGCGGTGAATTGCTGCTGTTGAGGTCGGTTGGTTCACAATATCAGGGATATGCGCTAACCCGCTCGCGCAATGGGAGAGTGGAGGTTATTGAGTGCGCCTCTGCTGGCTCGCAAAAGGAGATGGTAGCATCCCTACGCTGCCATTATAACGAATACGAAACCTTCTTCACTCTATCCTCGCCTACACAATTGTGTACCCGGATACCATATGGCCTGCTCTATACCCCCAATTCCGATACACAACCGCTTTACCTTAATTTGGGATTGGAGTGAAGAGCGAACGTTTAACTTATTATCAGGCTGTTGATTTTTTTCATGAGCAGGGCTTGCCAAACTATCATCGTCGTCGTCATCAATCGGTATATTTGTCATATCCATTTCAACAATGTTTTCAAAATCGCCCCAACCCAATGCTAACCAATAAGCCAGATATGAGTCAACACTACCACATATGGGTGGAACAGGGTTTGTTGCGTATATTTCTTTTAACCCTGTACAACCGGTAAATGCCCACATTCCAGTTATAGCGTATATCCGTACCATTTCGCTACGCTTCGGTCGATATGGCAAGCAACACCGGTAAAGCCTGACTTCTTGTCATATTTTACACCAGAGTGTGTTGTTTTTTTCTTCCGAAAGTGGGGTTTGGCACAAAATTTGTAGATTCGGTGTTGTGCAAGGCGTGGGATTTGTGTTCGCGCCCTGCAGCTTAAGCGGAGTAATTAACAAATAAACAATAAAACTATGGGAAAAATTATTGGAATTGACTTAGGAACAACCAACTCGTGCGTTTCGGTACTTGAGGGCAACGAACCGGTTGTTATCGCGAACAGCGAAGGAAAAAGAACTACCCCCTCGGTGGTAGCGTTTGTTGAAGGTGGAGAGCGTAAAATTGGTGATCCTGCTAAACGCCAGGCTATTACCAATCCTACAAAAACTATTTTCTCTATCAAACGATTTATGGGAGAAACATTCGAACAGATAAAAAATGAAGTGGGTCGCGTGCCTTATAAAGTAGTGAAGGGCGACAATAACACGCCGCGCGTAGATATTGACGGACGCCTTTATACGCCGCAGGAAATTTCGGCTATGACGCTTCAGAAGATGAAGAAAACCGCCGAAGAGTATCTTGGACAAGAGGTTACCGATGCTGTTATTACCGTTCCGGCTTATTTTAATGACTCGCAGCGTCAGGCCACGAAAGAGGCTGGCGAAATTGCCGGGCTTAATGTGCGCCGTATTGTGAACGAGCCCACGGCTGCCGCTTTGGCATACGGGTTAGACAAGACAAGTAAGGATATGAAGATTGCCGTTTTCGACCTTGGGGGCGGAACGTTTGATATTTCGATTCTTGAACTGGGCGATGGCGTGTTTGAAGTGAAATCGACCAACGGTGATACGCACCTTGGCGGTGACGATTTTGACCATGTTATTATCGACTGGCTTGCCGACGAGTTTAAAAACGAAGAAGGTATTGACCTTCGCAAAGACCCGATGGCTTTGCAACGTTTGAAAGAGGCGGCTGAGAAGGCGAAGATTGAGCTTTCGTCGTCTACTTCTACCGAAATCAACCTTCCGTATATTATGCCCGTTGACGGTGTGCCCAAGCACTTGGTGAAAACGCTTTCACGTGCCAAGTTTGAACAACTTGCCGACAGCCTTGTTCAGAATTGTATTGAACCATGCCGTCAGGCGATGAAAGATGCGGGTATGCAGCCATCTGATATTGACGAGGTGATTCTCGTGGGCGGATCGACCCGTATACCGGCAGTTCAGTCGGTGGTTGAGAAGTTCTTCGGAAAAGCGCCCTCGAAAGGTGTTAACCCCGACGAAGTGGTTGCCGTTGGCGCAGCTATTCAGGGGGGGGTTTTGAGTGGCGATGTGAAAGATGTGTTGCTGCTTGATGTTACACCACTGTCGTTGGGTATTGAAACAATGGGTGGTGTGATGACCAAGCTGATTGAGTCGAACACCACTATTCCGACCCGTAAAAGCGAAACGTTTACCACAGCATCCGATAACCAACCATCGGTTGAGATTCACGTGCTACAGGGCGAGCGCTCAATGGCTCGCGACAACAAAACCATCGGACGTTTCCACCTCGATGGAATACCGCCCGCGCCACGCCAGGTGCCGCAAGTTGAGGTTACGTTCGACATTGATGCCAATGGTATTATGAACGTATCGGCAAAAGACAAAGGAACGGGTAAAGTACAAAGCATCCGCATTGAGGCTTCGAGTGGGCTTAGCGACGACGAAATTAAGCGTATGCGTGACGAAGCCGCTGCCAATGCCGAAAGCGACAAAAACGAGAAAGAACGTATCGATAAGCTGAACCATGCCGACAGCCTGATTTTTCAAACCGAAAAACAGCTGAGCGAGTTTGGCGACAAGCTTCCGGCCGATAAGAAAGCACCGATAGAAGAAGCCTTGAATAAGCTGAAAGAGGCGCATAAGTTGCAAGATATTAGCGCGATCGATGCTGCTACCGAAGAGCTGAACAATGTGTTCCATGCCGCCAGTCAAGAAATGTACAATGCCCAACAATCCGGACAGGCACAGCCCGGTGGCGAAGCCCAACAAGGCGACAATCCGACCGGCGATACTGTAACCGATGTTGACTTTGAAGAAGTGAAGTAAAAGACGATTATAAACGATAATCAAATATTAGAAAATCCCTGTAAATACATTGTTTACAGGGATTTTTGTTTTTTAGTAGTTGTTATATTGTGTTTGTTTTTCATTGTTTTTTATCATATATTTGTACCATATTTGAGCCGCGCGTTAATAGTCGATGATGTGCGCCTTATTTATGCTTATTAGGTCTTATTCATTCTTAATAGGCGATAATGTAACAGATATATTGATAATATGGGAATAAGTAAACTGAAAATACCAAAAATCTGCGAGTGTTGTGGAAAGCCTTTTGAGGCGAAAACCGTAACTAC
>JGI994J12354_10001195_pt1 | contig 26358 bp, 20 predicted proteins | sample IntmicLarv3ML3BL_FD_12354 | JGI IMG/M metagenome (IMG submission 12354)
CATAACAAGTGGTGCAAACCAATCATGGAGAAAAGGAACAATCGCAGGGGTGACAATCATAAGCGATGGCGATTTTGCTGACTTTATCGGCATAAAAGTTGACGGATTTGTCGTTGATACCACGAATTACACTGCCACTGCAGGCAGTACCATCACGACCATGAAAGCAGCTTATCTTGAAACGCTTGCACTTGGAGCACATACGGTCGAGCTTGTGTTTGCTGAAGGAACAGTACAGACGGGATTGACAATTCTTAATGCTAGTGCGACAACACCGACAACCAACCCGAACAACACAGGTGGTACAAACCTTAATGATAGTGCGATAACGCCGACAACCACTCCGAATAATATCGGCAGTACAAATACTGGTTCTAAACTAATCAGAGGTATTCGGACCGGAGATAGTAGTAACCTTATGCTTTATGGAGGACTACTTACATTGGCAAGTGCGGTTATTGTGGTTTTGAAAAAGAAAAAGAAACAAAGTTTTAAATAACAGAGATAGAAATGGAGTACAAAAAAAGTAATCGCTCTTCATCATCATGAAGGTTTGCGATTACTTTTTATGTGATTTATAACTGGAGCTAACCATCTATTGGTAACACCGTTTTTATATTCTGAGACTGGTAAATATCAACCAAGATGTCAATAGATTGAGGATTAAGGATTTAATCCAAACAGTTGCACATAGTGGTAAACATATTCAAAGTCAGTATCATTAATATATTCTCGGGCACGGAAAGCACCAACACCAATTGTTTGATAGCGAGGGTTAAGAATGTTCGCTCTATGACCTTCTGAACCCATCCATGCCTTCATGATTTCCTCGGCACTTCCAACTGATGTCATGTATGCAACATTTTCACCATTAGCTAGTGGTGTTATTGAATGATAAGGTAATCCATTTGGTCTAGTGTGGCTGAATTTCACGTGAAGCTCAACTGCTCGGACATGAGAGGCAGCTTCTAATACACTATTAATTTTTAGTGCTGGCAAACCAGCCTTAACTCTTTCCTCGTTAACTAGACGAGCTATTGTATCTGCTTGTTCTAGTTCGAGATTGCCATAGACATTCGTGGCTCTGCCATTACCGACATCAGCTCTAAAAAGGGTATCATCGGTCATTGGGCGGTCTGAGGAATCTGTATAATTAGGAATCCAAGCACCATCAGCACCCACATAGTATTGATCAATCCATTTGTTAGTAGCCATCGCACCGCTATCTTCTAGGTAGTAATTGCCTTCCCAACGGTTGGCACTCATCGCACCACTTGCTTGGAGGTGATACCAAGTACCGTTAAGGTTAAGCCAGCCAGTTGCCATCTGACCAGTACCGTGGTTTAAGTAGTACCAAGTGTTACCAACGAGAGTCCAGCCTTCAGCCATTGCTCCGCTATTGTGGAGATAATACCATGTACGACCAGAGCTAAGCCAGCCAGTTGCCATGTAGCCGGTAGCATCAAAATAGTACCATGTATGGTTGATGCGTTGCCATTGTGCTCTTGGGTAACTACCATTGGCGTTTTGATACCACCAACCGTGAGAATCTTGTCGCCAGCCAGCAACAGAAGCTTCGACGGTAGTTGTAGTAGCCTTAAAAGCGGTTATTGACGTAAATGATACGGCAAATAGCATGATGAATAGTGATAATACTTTCAATCCTTTTTTCATGTGTGTGTCCCTTCCTGATTTACTATTTTTAATTTTCATTGCAATGGAACAAAGTTGCCATTGTAAGATGAATAAAATAGAACTACATTAATATCATACCATATGATATTTACGACCGTCAATTAAGATGTATTGGATAAAGTGACTTATGTGGGGCAGGTAGAACAAAGATATATTAGTGGAACTGAGATAATAAGTATTTCGAAAGCAAGAGAAAATATGCTATAATATATTAAAGCAAAGGAAAGCAGGAGAAAGTAGGTAGATGATGGGTGAGATACCTAATACAGACAGTCAGATTACCGATTTGATAAAAGCAGCATTTGCCGCTCAGAAGATGGCATATGCACCATATTCACACTTTTATGTAGGGGCAGCATTGCTGACGAAAAGTGGTAGAGTTTATAGTGGCTGTAACATCGAAAATGCCGCCTACTCACCAAGTAATTGTGCTGAACGAACAGCGATATTTAAAGCGGTATCAGAAGGTGAGCGAGAGTTTGCTGCAATTGCCATTGTTGGTAATCAAGCTGATGCGAAACAAGGTCAATTATGTGCGCCATGTGGAGTCTGTCGTCAAGTTATGGCAGAATTTTGTGATTCGAACGATTTTAAGATTATTTTGGCGTGGGGTGATGAGCAATTCAAAGAATTTACCTTAGGTGAACTATTGCCGCACGGATTTTGCCTGACATGTTAAGGATAGAGCGCAGGAAAATTTATTAAAAAAGAGAGGTAGAAAATGAAACCAACAGAAATGTTGCATTATGTAGACCATACCAAGTTACAAGCATTTGCCAAGTGGGAAGACATTGATAAGCTATGCAAAGAAGCTATTAATCACCAGATGGCATCGGTATGTATTCCACCGAGCTATGTAAGGCGGGTGCATGAGGTCTATGGGGATAAGCTCAATATTTGTATAGTCGTGGGATTTCCCCTAGGCTATAGCATGACAATTGCCAAAAAGGCGGAAATCGAACAAGGTATAGCTGATGGTGCTAACGAATTTGATATGGTGGTTAATATTAGTGATGTTAAAAATGGCGATTATCAGAAGGTTGAAGATGAAATCAGAACATTAAAAAGCGCAGCAGGTAATCATGTCTTGAAAGTTATTATCGAAACATGCTATCTAAGTGAGGCGGAGAAGATTGCGATGTGTCAAGCTGTGACAAATGCTGGCGCAGACTACATTAAGACTTCGACGGGATTTGGAACCAATGGTGCAACACGGGAGGATATCTTGCTTTTTAAAAAGCATATCGGCAAGGATGTGAAGATGAAAGCAGCTGGCGGCGTTAAGAGCATTTCTGATTTGGAAGGTTTCATTAACGCTGGTTGTGCAAGAATCGGGAGCAGCTCGGCGATAGATATTATCAACAAACAAGAAGTAAAAGGCTACTAAGCCAAAGAAAAAGGAGGAAGTTACATGGAGAACTTTAGATTTTATTCACCAACATATTTTTGCTTTGGCAAAGATAGTGAGGAAAGCACCGGCGAGTTAGTAGAGCGCTTTGGTGGTACCAAAGTATTGATTCATTACGGTGGTGGTTCAATTAAGAGAAATGGCGTATATGATAGAGTAATTGCTTCGCTAAAAGCTCGAAATATTCAATATGTTGAATTGGGTGGAGTAATGCCAAATCCTCGTAGTGGTCTAGTATATGAGGGGATTAAGCTATGCCGCCAAGAAAAGGTGGATTTCATTTTGGCAGTTGGTGGTGGTAGTACTATTGACTCGGCCAAAGCTATTGCGGCAGGAGTAGTTTATGATGGCGATTTTTGGGATTATTACGCTCAGGATAAAGCAGTTAATAAAGCAGTACCACTAGGAACAGTTCTGACTATCGCGGCGGCTGGTAGTGAAGGTTCTGGCGATTCAGTAATTACTCATGAAGATGGCATGTTAAAATGGGCAACATCAGGGGATGCACTTCGTCCTAAATTTTCAATCTTGAATCCAGAGACAACTTGTACATTGCCAGCTTACCAGACAGCTTGTGGGGTTACTGATATTATGGCACATGTCTGTGAGCGGTATTTTACAAACACCAAAGATGTTGAGGTTACTGACCGTCTATGTGAAGGTATCTTAAAGACGATGATTACCGAAGCACCGAAAGTTATTGCTGACCCTAATAATTATGAAGCGCGAGCTAATATCATGTGGGGCGGGATGGTTGCTCATAATAATATCTGTGGTGTTGGTCGTTCACAGGACTGGAGCAGTCACAAATTAGAACATGAATTATCATCGTTATATGATGTGGCTCACGGAGCGGGTCTAGCGGTAATTATGCCAGCATGGATGACTTATGTTATGAATCATGATGTGCAAAGATTTGCTCAATTTGCAGTGCGTGTATGGGGTTGTGACATGGACTTTGAACAGCCAGAGATAACGGCCAAAGAAGGAATCCAAAGATTTATAAGTTTCCTAACATCAATTGGGATGCCCAAGAATTTCGAAGAGGTTGGGGCAAAAGCCGAAGATATTGCTGAATTGGTAGAACACTTAGGAGTTACTGAGGAAAGTAAGGTTGGTGGATTTATGCCACTAGGACCAAAGGATGTTGAAGCGATTTACAAGATTGCGGTTGAAGCGTAATCGATTAAGACCAAAAATGACAATCGAAGCATAAAGCTTTGGTTGTCATTTTTTACTTTATAGGAAAGTTCTCCTATAAAGCAAACCTAGAGCGGTAACCTAATCTGAAAAGTCGTACCGCCGTCAGTAGTATCATAGATATGAATACTACCTTTATGAAGCAGAATGATTTCTTTGGCAATGGATAGCCCCAGACCAAAGTGCGATTTATCTTTGCGAGATTTATCGGAGCGATAGAAGCGTTCAAAGATATATGGTTTGTCTTCGTCGGGAATGCCGATACCAGTATCAGATACTTCTATGTAAAAGTAATTATTTCGATATTGTAAAGACAAGGCGATACAATCACCTTCCCGCGTATAACTAAAGGCATTATCAAGCAAAATAATTAATAACTGTTCAATACGAAATTCATCACACATACAGGTTGGCGAGTTATCATCAGGTAAGGTGACAGTCAAAGCTCGTTTTTTCATTTGTGCTAAGGTATCATATTTTTCATAAGTGCTAAGCAAAAGGGTATCAAGTTCAACTTGTTTGAAATCCATATGCCAGTTGATGTCATCGGCTTGCGAAAGGGTCAGTAAATCTTCGATAAGCGATGCCATTCGTTCGCTCTCCGACTTGATTGTATGGGAAAAGAGTAAACGTTGCTGACCGCTGGCGTGTTCCATCGCTGATACCGAGGACAAAATTACAGTAAGTGGTGAACGTAATTCATGTGAAGCAGAGGCAATAAAGCGGATTTGCTCCTCACGATTCTTCTTGATTGGTTGTAACAAGAAACCAATTAGAAAATAAAAGAAAACTGAAAGTAAGACAAAGGAACCGGCAATAGCGATGCCAAAGGTGGTGCGTTGGTGTAGAATTTGTTGCTCGATAAAAGCATATGAATGAATAACTATCGCACTTAAATAGCCATCATACTTGGGGATGATGGCGATAAAAGCATGGTATTTATCACCAGCTGCGGTAGCGAAGGGAAAAGAAATAGTTTTGCTAAGGGTACCGAGATTATTGGCCTGTTCTAATGAAAAGTTATAAGTGTCGCTAGCAATCGCCAAGGCGGTATCAAAGGCTTGGGATTTGGCGGTATTTTGGTGAAGCGAGTCGAATAGTAACTCCTTGCCATTGTCATTTAACTTAATATAGAAATTATAATTAGCCTCAGTAGAAGAAAGCCATTTATGGGAAATGATATTCTGCTCTTCTAAGTAGTTTAAAATCGTCGAAAAGTTATTTTGTAAAGAATATTCATCAGCATCACGCATATGCTTTTCACTGATGCGTAGCGAAATAGTAGCAACAATGATAAGAATTAGCGTTGTTGCAATAGTTGCCAGAATAGTCAATTGAAAATGGAGCTTTTTAATCATTGGGTATCCTCCAAAGCATATCCGACATTACGGATGGTTTTTAGAATCAAACGACTCTGGATTTGTGATAAGCGACGGCGTAGGAAGTGAATATAATTGTCAAGGTTGCCATTTTCAACGGCATTATCAAGTCCCCAAACACGGTCTAGTAAGGTGTTTCGTGGAAGTGTTTGATGAGGGTTCTGCAAGAATAATTTTAATAAGTCACCTTCTCGCTTTGATAAGGTACAAGCAAAATCATGACAGGTTAATTTGTATTGGGTTGCTGAATAAGAGATATCGCCAAAGGTTAGCTGCTCTTCATTGAGCAAATCAGCAGGGCGGCGTAAAATGCAATAGATGCGTGCTAGTAACTCTTCAAAGGCGAAGGGTTTAACGAGATAATCGTCAGCTCCAGATTGTAAGCCAGTCACGCGGTCTTTTACGGAACCAAGAGCTGTTAGAAGGATAACGGGGGTCTGAACATTAGCTTGTCTAAGTTTGGTCAGAACGGTTATGCCATCTAGCAGTGGTAACATGCGGTCAAGGAGGATAAGGTCATAGGTGACAGAAGTTGCATAAGAAAGTCCGGCGTCACCATCATGGACGGTGTCGGCAGTGATTTGTGCTTGTTTTAATTGGTAACTGAGTGACTCACAAAGTTGGATGTCATCTTCAATAATTAGTATATGCATAGTTATACCCCTCTGATTATAATGTATATATTATAACAAAGGAGTATCTAATAAAGCACTAAAGAATTTCTTAATTCACAATATTTTCACAAAAATCTATAAATTTAGAGAATGTTTAGAGAAACGAATGTTAACATGATTAAAGATTCTATTTAAGGGAGTTATAAATTAAGAGGAGGCAATAATGAAGAAGAGAAAAATAGTAGCAATAATTTTAGTGGTAATGTTAATGATTTCTATGCTTAGTGGCTGTGGAAAAACTGCTAAAGAGACAGGTGGCGAAGGAGCAGTAGATACGAAAAGTGTTTCTGCGGCAACGGGAAGATATCTTGAAGAAGAGGTTTCGCTACCCGAGGAAGGATTAAGATTATTAGATATTAAAGTTTTAGACGATGGAACTATCGGTGTTGCTGTAAGCAATGATGAGACTGGTTTGATGAGTCTATGGAGTACTGGTGATTCTGGGCAGACATGGGATAAGCATTATGATGTACCATCTAATGTTGAACAACAAGAATATATGTCTAGTGCCGCTTTATCTAGTGATAAGACGATGGTATGTGTCTCATATTCAATGGATTTGAGTGAATCATCACTCGGGGAAATGAGCTGGCAGGTTGATGAAAGTGGTAATAGAACGAAAGTTGCAGTCAGTTTGCCGGAATTTGAATTAAGCGTGGGTTCAGCTACAATCGGTGGCGGATTGTCGGTTTTCGGGGAAGACGAAGAAATAATTAACGAAGATATTGAAGTTATTGGCGAAGATGCCGAGATAATAATGGAACAAGGAGTTAGTGTTCAAGTTGGCGAAGAAGCTAATATCGAGGATGGTCAAGAAGTAATATCTTTCTTAGGTGATGAAGGTGAGATGAATGATGGTATCTGGTCATTTAAAGCAAGCGATAATAAAGACATTGTAGCAATGACAATGATGAATCGCCTTTTTCATATTGATATGGTAACAGGGGAAGTTATAAGAGCATTTGAAGTAGATGAAGAGAACTATATTGCTGGTTATACGGTTGTTAATAACGATATTTATATCGAAACAAATAACGGGGTAGAGCGTTATGATATTGCGACTGGCGAAGATAAAGAAATCAGTGCAGCACTATTGGCAAAGCTTGCTAGTGACGCCAATAATGCTGATGGGATGTATATGAATCAAGGGAGCTTTGTTCTAGCATCGAAACCAGGTGGGGATGGGGCACTCTATCTAGCTGACAATAGTGGTATTTATCGTCAAAGTGAAGACGGAACGGTAGTTGAACAAATAGTTGATGCAAGCTTAACATCACTAAGTATGCCAACGACAGCGCTAATTAAGTTGGTTGCCTTAGCAGATGACTCATTCATTGTTCATGTTGATGGAACAGACGGTAATACCTTGTATCGTTATACTTATTCAGCAGAGGCGAAGACGACACCAGAAACGGAAATCAAGATATATTCATTAGAAGATAATCGCGAGATTAGACAAGCAATTGCCATGTACCAAAAGGCTAATCCAGATGTGATGGTTTCGTTACAAGTGGGGATGACTGGCGAAGATGGAATTACGATTGAGGATGCGTTAAGTGCTCTTAATACAGAAATTATGGCGGGAAAAGGTCCAGACTTACTTGTCCTAGATGGCATGCCGATTGATTCATATGCCGAAAAGGGGATATTGGCAGATATCAGCGATATTGTTGATAAAGTAGATACTGAAGACGGAATATTAGCAGCAGTTAAGAATAATTATGCGATTGCCAGCAGATTTACCGTGCCATATGTTCAAGGGGCAGCAAATTATGTCGATATGATAAGTAATGTGGCGACACTTGAGACGGCATCGAAAGCATCACGAGCGGAATTTCCCGATAGAAAAAGTATTAACGGTATGATACGAGAAGAAATGATGAATTATCTCTATCGAATTGATGTAAATAATTTTATTACCGACAATGGTGAATTAGACAAAGCGGCATTGCAAGATTTCTTAGTTAATGCCAAAGGAATTGCCGATGACAATAAAGTAGAAGAAGACCCAATGATGGAAAGCGTAAATTTTGTAAGTCTCGGTGCGGTGATAGGTCATAATGCGATTGATGTTGCAGTGGATTTAATGATGAAAGATGCTACGATTGGCCGTGGTGAAATCAAAGACCAAAATAACTTGGCAACAGTTTTGGCATTGAATGAAAAAGAAAATATGATTCACAAATTGTTAACTAATGAAAATGGTAAGACGCTTATCCTAACTAATACAATTATGGGAATTAACAGTAAGGGCGAGCAAATCGAAAAAGCAAAAGAATTTCTGGAATTCTTCTTATCAAAAGAAGTCCAGATGAGTGAACAAGAATTAGGCTTGCCAGTAAACAAAAGGGCTCTTACTGAAACCTTAAATAAAGAATTCGACGAAATGCAATTTGGGTTTTCGGCACAAAGCGACGATGGCTTCATGCAAGAAGCTGAAGTAACTGTTAAGCCACCCCAGGAGGCGGATGTAAAAGCCTTTGAAGATAGTATTTTAGGGGAAGTTAGCATCGGGTATTCAAATTGGATAGTACAAGAAATTGTAATGGAACAATTAACTGGATATATTGAAGAACAGATGACACTTGATGAGGCCGTGGCGGGAATTGATAGGAAGGTTTCGTTATACTTATCTGAGTAGAGACAAGAGGATTTTATGAAGTCTTATCGTAAGCAGTGGCAGGGAGTATTTTTTGTAATACCAAGCTTCTTGGGAGTATTGGCATTTGTCTTGTTTCCATTCCTAGATGTTATTCGCCGTTCTTTTCTAAGTGCGGTGAATAACAACTGGGTGGGACTTGGTAACTATAAGCTGATTTTTCAAAATGAAGCATACGAATTAGCAGTTAGAAACACATTGAGATTCACAGGGATTTGTATTCCCCTATTGTTTGTGATATCACTTTTTATTGCAACAATTCTTTTTCGCCAGATAAAGTGGGGCCAGGGAATCAAGAGTGCCTTTTTATTGCCAATGGCAATACCAGTAGCTTCGATAGTGTTGGTGTGGAATATGTTCTTTGCCCACAATGGGATGCTTAATGGATTCTTGCAGATATTTGGCAAAGAAGCGGTTGACTGGATGAACACCCCCTATGCTTTTGTAATATTAGTAGGCAGTTATCTGTGGAAAAACTTAGGCTATAATGTGATACTTTGGCTTGCGGGGATGTCGTGTATCCCCACAAGCTACTATGAGGCGGCGAAAGTGGATGGAGCGGGTAGGTGGAAGTGTTTCTTCTATATTACGATACCGAATCTTTTTCCATCGATGTATATGATAGCGATTCTGTCACTTTTAAATTCATTTAAGGTGTTTCGCGAAATATATCTAGTGGCGGGAAACTATCCTCATGATAGCATCTATATGATGCAGCATTTGATGAATAATTGGTTTCGTGATTTGGCCTTAGATAAAATGGCAGCAACGGCGGTAGTCAACGCTTTGGCAATATTGTTATTGATGATAGTGCTACGTAGAGTATGGCGAATGGAGGACTCTATATGAAAAAGCGAATGGGTTTGGTTTTTCTCATCATACTGGCAGTTATCATGTGTACACCAGTGTTCTTTTTACTGACGGGGTCTGTTACTGGGCGACAAGAGTTACAGAGGAATCTATTACCACTTAAGGATGGTTACAGTGGTTTCGCTCAATGGCAGCTAATACCACTATATCCGACCCTCCAAGCATATGTGGAAGTGTTATTTGATACACCAGAATTTTTCGTGATGTTTTGGAATTCGGTGAAGGTAGTTAGTGGAGTTATAGCTGGTCAATTGTTAATCGCCGTACCAGCAGCATGGGGATTTGCCAGAGGGCGATTTCCAGGTCGGAAATTATTGTTTTGGGTCTATATGATTCTCATGATGATGCCTTTTCAAGTAACAATGTTGTCGCAATATTTGTTGCTTGATACGTGGCAATTATTGGATACGATGGCGGCGATTATTGTACCAGGTGTCTTCTCGACCTTTCCAGTCTTTATGATGTATCGCTTTTTTGAAGGGATTCCCGAAGCTGTGCTGGAAGCCGCACGGATTGATGGGGCAAGTGAAATGAGGATTTTCCTAACGATTGGGGTGCCACTGGGCTTGCCAGGAATTATTTCGGTTATTGTTTTAAGCTTTTTAGAATATTGGAATTTGATTGAGCAGCCTTTGACCTTTTTAAAAACAAGAGCCTTATGGCCGTTATCATTATATCTACCAAATATTGAAATAGATAAAGTAGGTATTGCCTTTACTGTGTCAGTTATAGCGATGATTCCTTCGTTGTTGGTTTTCTGGTATGGTCAAGATTATTTAGAACGAGGAATTATGGCAAGTGCAGTGAAGGAGTAAAATATGAAGAAAAAAATACTGATATATTTTCTAATCATTATGGTAGCAGCAACGATAATAGGACGGGTGGCAAGTGGCGTCAGTGTGGCAAGGGTATCGGTAGAAAGACCAGAGTCAAATTACGTCTCTCATACCGTTAGAAGTATTGGTCAGGTAGAAAAGAATGTCGAAGAGGGAATCTACACGATTGCGGGAATGATAGTCAAGAAGCTCTATGTAAATATCGGTGATACCGTAGCACAGGATGCAATATTAGCGGAAGTGGACTTAGACGTCCTAGAAGAGCAATTAAGTGCGAAACAAAATGAATTAAAAAAGATACAGCTACAAAAGCGTGATGAAGAAAACCAAAATCAAGTAAGTGCGGAAAATAGACAAAGAGCCATTAGACAAGCACAAGACTCCTATAATCGAACGGCTGACGCAGCTGATACACAAGTATGGCAAGCAGCGCAGGCGTTTGAGGATGCAAAATGGCGAATTGAAAATGCAGGTGAAGTTAGTCAAGAAGAATGGGATGCCTTAGAGTCCGACTTGATTGCGAAGCGAAATTCCTTGCAACAAGCTGAACAAAGCCGTGCTTCGGAACTTTTAAGAGCGGGGCAAGCACTTGAGGATGCCCAGATTAAAGAGGCTGAAAAGAGTACCATGGCGGGTTTGCAGATTGATGAAGAGCCAATAGTTAAAGATATTGAAAAGCTGGAAGAGCTAAAGGCGAATCAAGGACTTATTAAGGCTAGTGTAGATGGGGTTGTAACGAATATTAATGTTAAGACAGGCGAGCAGACCGTTAGTACGGCGATGATTTTATTAGCGGATACGTCAAAGGGATATCGCTTTACGGCAGAGATTAATAAGGACCAAAATAAATATTTATCAATTGGCCAAGAAGTATCATTAGCACCAACAAACGGCAAAGCAGCTATAGAAGGGTTGATGGTTGAAAGTATTGTGGCCTCAGAAGAAGATGCCGAGGTTATGAAAGTGACGATTCCAGTTTCAGCAGAGCAATTTTATATTGGTGAAAGTGTAGAGCTAGTAGCGAGACATAGTGCTAAGAAATATCCGATATGTTTACCTATTTCGGCGATTGGTGAGGAAAATAAAGTAGCGTTTGTATATCTTATGGAAACAGAAAGTACAATATTAGGTGAGGTTACAGTAGTCAAGAAGCATAATGTAACGGTTCTAGATAAGAATGAAAGTTATGCTGCGATAGCGACATCTGATTTGACGACGAAACAAATGGTAGTGGTAAGTGCTAATAAAGAGCTACAAGACGGTGTTCGAGTGAGGATGGATGAATCATGAAGAAAACTATAAGCCTAATGCTATTGTTGTGTTTAACCTTGTTAGTAGCCGTAGTTGGTTATTTGAAGCTTGATACAGCGATGCGACGAGCAACGATGTATCTGGAAAAAGATGTCTCACAGGAACAAGCGGAGGACTTTTTAAAGCAAGAAGCAGAACAGGCGGAAAGTGTTCAGGCACTATTTTTTCGCAAGCGAGTCTTTCCGGATACAGATTTGACGATATTAGAAATATGTGGCGATGCGAGACTTTTGACACAGGGGATGGAGACTTTGCTGGATGAAGATAAGGAAGGCTGTCTGATTTCGACAGCCTTGGCTGATGATATGTTTAAAAGTCCACATGTAAAAGGTCAGCATCTTACACTAGGTGGGAATGTGTATACGATAAGGGGTGTCTATAGCGATAAGGACAAGCAAGTTATTCGGATAAATGATGATAAGGAGATATTATTTGAGCAAGTACGGGTGCAAAAGCAAGGACAAGGATTGGCAAGTAGTACTTTGCGAGAATTTGCGATGCGTCATGGTTTATCAGGTGATACGCTACAATGGGTGGAGTATGTCGGAATAGTCAAGGGGCTGTTGTTGTTGGCGCTGGGGCTTTTGGCAATGCTTCCATGGTACTTAATCAAGAAGGTCTTACCTACCAAAATAAAAGCTTTACCGAAAGTGAATATTTCACCAAAAATATTTTTGGTAGGATATATGGGTATTGTTGCTTTTTTAATAGGCAGTCAGATTAATATTCCGATGGAAATGATTCCTGCGAAATGGTCGGATTTTACATATTGGAATGGGTGGTTTCGCGGTGTTGGTAGCAGTGTAAGGAATATCCTGTCGTTAGAGAAGGTCGGATACGAGCAAGGCTTTTTATTTTGGGGGATATGGTCAGTTATCGGCTCGTTGGGAACAATCTTTGCAACGGTGCTTCTTAGAAGAACGGTAAAGGGTTAGGAACATTACGATAGTTTTTCTGTAAAATAGTAGATTTTTGTTGCTGAGACATGGTATCATAACCTATCGGACGAAAGTCCTTGGTTTTCATGAACGGATACGTTGATACTTATTTTGTGGAGGAAAAGACGATGATGTTAGGAGCATTAGAAGCAGGCGGAACAAAGATGGTCTGTGCAATAGGCGATGATGGCGGTAATATTATAGAAAGAGTTTCGATTGAGACGAAGACACCAGAAGACACCATGCCGCAAATCATTGATTTTTTTAAGGGCAAGAATATCGAGGCATTAGGCGTTGGTTCGTTTGGGCCAATCGATTTGAATAGAGAATCACCAACATACGGATACATAACTTCAACCCCTAAATTAGCTTGGCGCAATTACGATATTTGTGGTGAGCTTGGAAGGGCTTTGAACGTACCAGTTGGTTTTGATACCGATGTTAATGCTTCGGCACTTGGCGAAGGCGGCTACGGAGCATTACAAGGGTTGACATCAGGAATATACATTACGATTGGAACGGGTATCGGTGTTGGAATCTTAAGTGAAGGCAAGGCGTTACATAACATGCTCCATCCAGAAGCCGGACATGTGTTGATTCGCCAACGCAAAGATGATGATTTCGTCGGTAATTGTCCGTACCATGGGACATGTTTTGAGGGATTGGCAGCTGGACCAGCTTTAGCTAAGCGTTATAATGCACCAGCAGTAGAGCTGGCCGAAAGGTCAGAGGTATGGGAATTAGAAGCTGATTATATTGCTCAAGCATTGATGAATTATATCTTGGTGGTTTCGCCACAGAGAATTGTTTTAGGTGGCGGAGTGATGAAGCAAGAGCAATTATTTCCAATGATAAGAACGAAGGTAACTGAGTACCTAAATGGTTACATCGATACGAAAGAGATTAACGATGTGGATAACTACATTGTCCCCCCAATGCTGGGTGATGATCAAGGTATTATTGGGTGCCTTGAATTAGCGAAGAATGAATTGAAATGATGCGACAATACTATTGACTTTTAGACCTCCGCGTGGTATCTTAATAGAACGACGCGGAAGTAGGTCTTTTTTTTGTGGTTAAAAAATCAACCACAATCATATACAAGCCTTGTCGGAGCAACGAAAAAGAACACATGGAGGTGGATATCGTGCGCGTAAAAATAACATTGGCATGTACGGAGTGTAAACAACGTAATTATAACATGACAAAAGAAAAGAAAAATCATCCAGACAGAATGGAAACAAAGAAGTACTGCAAATTCTGTAAGCAGCATACAATGCACAAAGAAACTAAGTAGTGTATCTGTGAGAGATGGAGGAACAAATATGGCAGAAGTAAAGAAAGCCGATGGAACCGTTAAGAAAAGCTGGTTCAAAGGTCTCAAGTCTGAGTTTAATAAAGTTATTTGGACAGATAGATCAACCCTTATCAAACAGACTATTGCAGTGGTTTGTATTACTGCTATAGTAGCGTTACTGATTCTAGTTATTGATACAGTGGGTATGGATATAATAGATTTATTGACTAAATAAGGACGAAGGTGATTGAATGTCAGAAGTAAATTGGTATGTAGTCCATACTTATTCGGGCTATGAGAACAAAGTAAAAGCCAACATTGAAAAGACAATTGAAAATAGACACCTGGAAGATCAAATTATTGAAGTGCGTGTTCCAATGCAGGACGTTGTTGAGATTAAGAACGGTGCAAAGAAGCAAGTACAAAAGAAAATGTTCCCTGGATATGTACTACTTAATATGGTGATGAATGATGACACCTGGTATGTTGTCAGAAACACTAGAGGTGTAACTGGATTCGTTGGACCAGGGTCAAAACCAGTGCCATTATCTGAAGCAGAGATGAAGAATCTCGGATTCAGCGAAGAAGGTGGCGGCGTTGTTGTGGACTTAGCTGAAGGCGATACCATAACAGTTATCGGTGGAGCTTGGGAAGATACAGTTGGTGTCATCCAAACAATCAATATCGCAAAACAAGTTGTGACAATTAATGTTGAGTTGTTCGGTCGCGAAACACCAGTAGAGATAAGTTTTGCGGAAGTACAAAAGATGTAATACCAAGAGGACGAAAGTCATGTTATATCATGCTTGCATAATATAACATGACCTTAGGACTCGCAAAACATGAGAGCATAGCCCGAATAGGGTGGGTTCGAATGTTTTTAGGATTTCGAGAGTGCGAAGCACGAAGAAAGCCGTAGGTATCATAAATAGCAATTCGTGGGAGGGAATTTCCCGCATACCACATAATAGGAGGTGCCTGACATGGCAAAAAAAGTAGAAGGTTATATTAAGTTACAGATTCCTGCTGGTAAAGCAACACCAGCACCACCAGTTGGACCAGCGCTTGGACAACACGGTGTAAATATCGTACAATTTACAAAAGAGTTTAACGCAAAGACAGCAGACAAAGGTGATGTACTTATCCCAGTTGTTATTACTGTATATGCAGATAGAAGCTTTAGTTTCGTAACTAAGACGCCACCAGCAGCCGTTTTATTAAAGAAGGCTTGTAACATCAAATCAGGTTCTGGTGTCCCAAACAAAACAAAGGTAGCAACAGTTACTAAAGCACAATTGCAGGAAATCGCTGAGACCAAGATGCCTGACCTAAATGCTGGTTCACTTGAAGCGGCGATTAGCATGATTGCTGGTACAGCAAGAAGCATGGGTATCACTGTAGAAGAATAAGTTTAGTGAATTGAACTTCCCAATTAAGTATTAGCTTGATAAATGGTTTTCACTAAAACCTAGTACGAATATTTACGAAAATATAAAAAACGTGGGAGGGAAAATCCCCGCAATTACCACAGGAGGATATTTAAGATGAAACGAGGCAAAAAATATTTAGAAGCGGCAAAAGCAATTGACCGTGAAACATTATATGATGCATCAGAAGCAATCGCACTTGCAAAGAAAGCAGCAGTAGCGAAATTCGATGAAACTATTGAAGTTCATATTAGAACTGGATGTGATGGACGTCACGCAGACCAACAAATTCGAGGAGCGGTAGTTCTTCCGCACGGAACTGGTAAGAAGGTTCGTGTTTTAGTATTCGCTAAAGATGCTAAAGTAGAAGAAGCACTTGCAGCTGGAGCAGAACATGCTGGTGGCGAAGAGCTAATTCCTAAGATTCAAAATGAAGGATGGCTTGACTTTGATGTAGTGGTAGCAACCCCAGATATGATGGGCGTTGTTGGTCGTCTTGGTCGTGTACTTGGTCCAAAAGGATTAATGCCAAATCCAAAAGCTGGAACAGTAACAATGGATGTTACTAAAGCGGTTGAAGAAATCAAAGCAGGTAAGATTGAGTATCGTTTGGATAAGACCAATATTGTTCACGTGCCAGTTGGAAAAGCTTCTTTCACAGAAGAACAATTAGAAAATAACTTCCAAACTCTTATCGATGCTATTAATAAAGCGAAACCATCAGCAGTAAAAGGTCAATACTTAAAAAGTGTGACAATTACTTCGACGATGGGACCAGGAGTTAAAATGAATCCAGCGAAACTTGCGTAAAGCAACAAGCTGTGTAAAACGATGAAATAATACAACCAGAGTTTGTGTTGATAAAGAAGTATGAAATAATTATTAGCGAATAGCTGACAAACGGGTGTATATTAAAAGGACTAGCTAGGTGAATGTAAAGCCTATCTAGTCCTTTTTGGTGTTTTTCACAAGATAAGATATCTTATGATATGTTGACGAAAGAACGAAGTGAGAGGGTTAACGAGAAAAGATAGGGTATGAGAGATTACTTAGATTAGAGTTTTATTTTTATTTGGCGGTGAGAAATTCGAAAGGTTTTATCGAGATTTTTACCACTTGACAGTAAAGCTTGTTAATGGTAATATAACCTAGTATCACGCCGAAGACAGCAGGTGCCGTAAGGTATAATGAGTAATCGCCCGCCGAGGAATGTTTAGTCTAATTAAGATTATTATGCCTCTTTGTCTTGTGCAAAGGGGCTATTTTGTTATTGTTTGGTCAATCGATTTTTAGACGATATGAAGGAGGAAGTTTACTTTCGGATGAATTATCGTTAAAAGTTATTTGACTGCAAAGGGACAAAATATATATCCAAATTGCGTGAACACATACTAAAATAAGGAGGTATACCGATTCATGGCAAAAGTAGAACTTAAAAAACCAATCGTAGAAGAACTTACCAGTCACATTAGTGATGCGCAAGCTGTTGTACTAGTTCAGTATAGTGGTATTAGTGTTGAAGATGACACAAAGATGCGTAAAGAATTAAGAGAGTCTGGAGTCGTATATAAAGTATACAAAAATACGATGATGAATTTCGCATTTAAAGATACGCCATACGAAGAATTGAGCAAACATCTTGAAGGACAAAATGCGATTGCTATTTCAGCAGACGATGCGACAGCACCAGCAAGAATTCTTTCTAAATATGCAAAAACAGTTCCAACATTGGAATTCGTAGCAGGTGTAATTGAAGGAAATTACTGTGATAAAGAAGGTGTTACGGCATTAGCGAACGTTCCATCAAGAGAAGAACTTCTTTCGAAATTACTTGGAAGTATTCAATCACCAATTTCGACATTTGCACGTGTTCTTAGTCAAATTGCAGAGCACAAAGATGATGCTTCAACAGAGACAGCACCAGCTGAGGAAGCAGTAGCACCAGTTGAAGAAGTTGAAGTAGCAACTGAAGAAGTAACAGAAGCGCCAGCTGAATAAGTACTAACAACCAAAGCGCTTCCTTATGAAAATTATAAAACCAAAATGGAGGAAAATAAAATGGCAAAATTAACAACAGCAGAATTTATTGAAGCTATCAAAGAATTATCTGTATTAGAATTAAATGAGTTAGTAAAAGCTTGTGAAGAAGAATTTGGCGTATCTGCGGCAGCAGGTGTTGCAGTAGTAGCAGGTGGAGCAGCAGAAGGCGGAGCAGCAGAAGAGAAAGATGAATTTGATGTTGAGCTTACAGAAGTAGGACCAAGCAAAGTTAAAGTAATCAAAATCGTTCGCGAAGCTACAGGTCTAGGACTTAAAGAAGCTAAAGAATTAGTTGATGGAGCTCCTAAAGTAATTAAAGAAGCAGCATCTAAAGGCGAAGCTAATGAAATGAAAGAAAAACTTGAAGCAGAAGGTGCTAAAGTTACTCTTAAATAATTCATTACAAAAGACTAAGATATTAAGGGCAGGACACAATAGTGTACCTGCTCTTGTTGTTAATGTTGATTTGTGCAAAAAGTTTGTTGACACTAATTAGCGTATGTGATATAGTTGAGGATGCACTATTATGGCGATATATGCCCACTTTTCCATGGTGTTATTTATGGAAAAGCTCCCAAACGGGCATAAGGCACTAATAAATTATCTAGAACGGGGTGAAGCGTCAATGGAAAAGAACAGAATACGTCCGATTACTACTGGGAAGAGCATGAGGATGAGTTACCAGAGACAAGAAGAAGTCTTGGAAATGCCAAACTTGATTGAAGTTCAAGAAGACTCTTATAATTGGTTCTTAACAGATGGACTAAAAGAGGTCTTTGAAGATATTTCTCCGATTGCTGACTATAGCGATAAGTTGAGTTTGGAATTTGTAGATTTCACTTTGTGTGAAGACGATGTGAAATATTCTATCGAAGAATGCAAAGAAAGAGATGCAACTTATGCAGCACCTTTGAAGGTTAAAGTAAGGTTGCATAATAGTGAAAATGATGAAATTAATGAACATGAGATATTCATGGGTGACTTGCCGCTGATGACAGCGACAGGTACATTTGTAATTAATGGAGCAGAACGTGTTATCGTAAGTCAGTTGGTACGTTCACCAGGAATTTACTATTCTATAACTCATGACAAAGTAGGTAAGAGACTATTTTCATCAACAGTCATCCCTAATCGTGGTGCATGGCTTGAGTATGAAACAGACTCTAATGATATTTTCTACGTGCGCGTGGATAGAACAAGAAAAGTTCCAATTACAGTGTTGATTCGTGCTTTAGGAGTTAGTACTGATGCGGAAATCATTGAGATGTTTGGTGAAGAACCAAAGATTTTGAGTAGTTTTACCAAGGACGTATCAAAGAATTATCAAGAAGGTCTCTTGGAATTATATAAGAAGATTCGTCCTGGCGAGCCGCTTGCGGTTGAAAGTGCAGAGAGCTTAATCATGAGCATGTTCTTTGATGCTAGACGTTATGATTTAGCGAAGGTTGGACGTTATAAATTCAATAAAAAGTTAATGTTTAGAAATCGTATTACAGGCCATGTATTAGCGGCTGATGCGATTGATACTTCAACTGGTGAAATCATCGCTAAACAAGGAACAGAGATGACCAGAGAAATAGCAGATGCAATCCAAAACGCGGCTATTCCTTTTGTGATGATTCAAACGGAAGAAAGAGATGCTAAGGTTCTATCTAATATGATGGTAGATATTACGAATTTCGTTGATGTTGACCCGAAAGAGGTTGGCGTAACAGAGTTGGTTTATTACCCAGTGTTAGCTAAGATTTTAGAAGAAAATGATAAAATCGAAGATATTAAGGACGCAATCAAACGAGAAATCCATGAATTGATTCCAAAGCATATTACCAAGGAAGATATCTTAGCTTCAATCAACTACAATATTCACTTAGAATATGGTATTGGTAAGGATGATGATATTGACCACTTAGGTAACCGTCGTATTCGTGCAGTTGGCGAATTACTACAGAATCAATATCGAATTGGGTTATCACGTTTAGAGAGAGTTGTTCGTGAGCGAATGACTACTCAAGATAGTGAAACTATTTCACCACAATCATTGATTAATATTAAGCCTGTGACTGCTGCCGTGAAAGAATTTTTTGGTTCTTCACAGTTGTCACAGTTCATGGATCAGAACAACCCGCTTGGTGAGTTGACTCATAAGAGACGTCTCTCAGCCTTAGGTCCTGGTGGTCTATCAAGAGATAGAGCCGGCTTTGAGGTTCGTGACGTTCACTATTCACATTATGGTAGAATGTGTCCGATTGAGACACCTGAGGGACCTAACATTGGTCTAATTAACTCATTAGCATCATATGCGCGTATTAATGAATATGGATTTATTGAAGCACCATATCGTAAAGTAGACCGTTCTGATGTGGAGAATCCACGAGTTACAGATGAAGTTGTTTATATGACGGCTGACGAAGAAGATGATTCACATGTGGCGCAAGCGAATGAGCCAATCGATGAGAATGGATACTTCATTCATAAGAATGTATCTGGTCGTTATCGCGATGAGACTCAAGAGTACGAGAAATCAGTATTTGAATTTATGGATGTATCACCGAAGATGGTATTTTCCGTGGCAACAGCACTGATTCCATTCCTGCAAAATGATGATGCGAACCGTGCCTTGATGGGTTCTAACATGCAACGTCAAGCCGTACCTTTGATGATTACTGAAGCACCAGTAGTTGGTACTGGTATGGAGACGAAGACAGCAGTGGATTCAGGGGTTTGTGTAATTGCTAAAAAGGCGGGCGAAGTTATTCGTTCAACATCTAAGGAAGTAGTTATCCGTCAAGAAGATGGCGAAACTGAAGTTTATCGTCTGACGAAGTTCCTCAGAAGTAACCAAAGCAACTGTTACAACCAGAATCCGATTGTCTTTAAAGGTGAGCATGTTGAAGAAGGTCAAGTAATTGCCGATGGTCCATCAACAGCTAATGGCGAACTTGCCCTAGGCAAGAATCCATTGATTGGATTTATGACATGGGAAGGTTATAACTACGAGGATGCCGTATTATTAAGTGAACGTCTTGTTCAAGAAGATGTTTACACTTCGATTCATATTGAAGAATATGAAGCCGAAGCTAGAGATACTAAGCTTGGACCAGAAGAGATTACAAAAGACGTTCCAGGCGTTGGTGAAGATGCCCTTAAAGACTTAGACGAAAGAGGTATCATTCGTATTGGTGCGGAAGTTCGTGCTGGCGACATTTTAGTTGGGAAAGTAACACCAAAGGGTGAGACTGAGCTGACCGCAGAAGAACGCTTGCTTAGAGCTATCTTTGGTGAAAAGGCTCGTGAAGTTCGTGATACTTCACTTAAAGTACCACATGGTGAATATGGTATCGTTGTTGATGCCAAAGTATTTACCAGAGAAAATGGTGACGAATTATCACCAGGGGTTAACCAAGCAGTTCGTATTTACATTGCACAAAAGAGAAAGCTTTCAGTTGGTGATAAGATGGCGGGACGTCATGGTAATAAGGGTGTAGTTTCACGCGTATTACCAGTTGAGGATATGCCATACTTACCAAATGGGCGACCACTTGATATCGTTCTTAATCCACTTGGTGTACCATCTCGTATGAATATAGGACAGGTACTAGAAATCCATTTAAGTTTGGCAGCAAAGGCACTTGGATTTAATATCGCAACACCAGTATTTGATGGAGCGAATGAAGAAGAGATTATGGATACACTGGATTTAGCTAATGATTATGTTAACTTAGAGTGGGAAGAATTTTCTAAGCGTCATAAAGATGGCTTGTTGCCAGAAGTATTTGAATATTTAGAGGACAATAAAGAACACCGCGCATTATGGAAGGGTGTACCACTATCTCGTGATGGTAAGGTAAGGCTGCGTGATGGTAGAACTGGAGAATTCTTTGATAGTCCAGTAACGATTGGTCATATGCATTACTTGAAGCTTCACCATTTAGTAGATGATAAGATTCATGCTCGTTCAACTGGTCCATACTCATTAGTAACGCAACAGCCACTTGGTGGTAAAGCCCAATTCGGCGGTCAGCGTTTCGGAGAGATGGAGGTTTGGGCACTTGAGGCCTATGGTGCATCTTATACATTGCAAGAAATCCTGACAGTTAAGTCTGATGATGTCATTGGTCGTGTTAAAACTTATGAAGCAATTATTAAGGGTGACAATATTCCGGAACCAGGAATTCCAGAATCATTCAAAGTACTACTAAAAGAACTTCAATCATTGGGATTAGATGTTAAGGTATTAAGGGAAGACCAAAGTGAAGTTGAGATAATGGAAACAATTGATTATGGTGAAACTGATTTACGTTCAGTTATCGAAGGTGATAGAAACTTCCGCAAAGATGAGCCGTCTGGCGCACAAGGATTTACCCAAGAGGAATTTAAGGACGAAGAATTAGTTGCTGTTGTAGATGAAGTAGAAGAGATAGAAGAAACTCTTGACGAAGAATAGGAGGAAGCAAATGGCAGAAATGATGAATAAAGAAGCTTATCAACCGATGACCTTTGACGCCATTAAAATCGGTCTAGCATCTCCAGAAAAAGTTCGCGAATGGTCAAGAGGAGAAGTTAAAAAGCCTGAGACAATTAACTACCGAACTTTGAAACCAGAGAAAGACGGTCTTTTCTGTGAAAAGATTTTTGGACCAAGTAAGGACTGGGAGTGTCATTGTGGTAAGTACAAAAAGATTAGATATAAAGGGGTTGTGTGTGATCGTTGTGATGTAGAAGTCACAAAAGCGAGTGTTCGTCGTGAACGAATGGGACACATTGAACTTGCAGCACCAGTATCACATATTTGGTATTTCAAGGGGATTCCATCACGAATGGGATTGATTCTTGACCTATCACCAAGAACCTTAGAGAAAGTACTATACTTCGCTAATTATGTTGTTCTTGATGTAGGTAAATCAGACTTACTTTATAAGCAAGTATTGACTGAAAGAGAATATCAAGAAGCAAGAGAGAGCTTTGGCGATGATTTCCGCGTAGGCATGGGTGCTGAAGCAGTTAAAGAGCTTTTAGAATCGATTAACCTTGAAAAAGAATCTGAGGAACTAAAAGTAGGACTCAAAGAATCTACAGGTCAAAAGAGAGCTAGAATCATTAAACGTCTTGAGGTGGTTGAAGCGTTTAAAGAGTCAGGTAATAAGCCACAATGGATGGTGATGGATGTCGTACCAGTTATTCCACCAGATTTACGTCCGATGGTGCAATTAGATGGTGGTCGTTTTGCGACTTCTGACTTGAATGACCTTTATCGTCGAATCATCAACCGTAATAATCGTTTGAAAAGATTGTTAGAGCTTGGAGCGCCAGATATTATTGTTAGAAATGAAAAGAGAATGTTACAAGAAGCAGTTGATGCTTTAATTGACAATGGTCGTCGTGGTCGTCCGGTAACAGGACCGGGTAACCGTGCCCTCAAATCTCTATCTGATATGCTAAAAGGTAAGTCAGGGCGTTTCCGTCAGAACTTACTAGGAAAACGTGTTGACTACTCGGGACGTTCAGTTATCGTAGTAGGACCAGAACTTAAGATTTATCAGTGCGGTCTACCAAAAGAGATGGCGATTGAGTTGTTCAAGCCATTTGTTATGAAAGAATTGGTAGAAAATGGCACAGCACATAATATTAAGAATGCCAAGAAGATGGTTGAGAAATTGCAGCCAGAGGTATGGGATGTATTGGAGAAGGTTATTACTGAACATCCAGTTATGCTAAACCGTGCTCCAACGCTTCATAGACTTGGGATTCAAGCCTTTGAACCGATTCTAGTTGAAGGTAAAGCGATTAAGCTTCATCCACTAGTTTGTACTGCATTTAACGCCGATTTCGATGGTGACCAGATGGCTGTCCATTTGCCACTATCAGTAGAAGCACAGGCAGAATGCCGCTTTTTACTACTATCACCAAACAACTTGCTTAAACCATCAGATGGTGGACCAGTAGCAGTTCCTTCACAGGATATGGTCTTGGGTATTTATTACCTAACACAAGAAAGAGACGGAATTAAGGGTGAAGGCAAATCATTTAAAAATGTTAACGAAGCGATTCTAGCTTATGAAAATGGCGCAATTACCCTACAGTCTAAGATTAAGGTACGTTGTGAAAAGAAAATGGCTAATGGCGAAGTTATCGTTGGCAATGTTGAGTCAACCTTAGGTAGATTTTTATTTAATGAAATTTTGCCACAGGATTTAGGATTTGTTGACCGTAGTATTGCTGGTAATGAATTATTGTTAGAAGTAGATTTCCACGTTGGCAAGAAGGGATTAAAACAAATTCTTGAAAAGGTTATCAATACGCATGGTTCAACTAAGACGGCGGAAGTACTTGATGATATCAAGTCAACGGGATATAAGTATTCGACTAAAGCAGCTATGACTGTATCAGTATCAGATATGACGGTTCCTTCCGAAAAGCCAGCATTAATTAAGAAGGCTGAGGACACAGTTGATACTATCACTCGTAACTTCAAGCGTGGTTTGATTACCGAAGAAGAACGTTACAAAGAGGTTGTTGACGTATGGAAAGAGACTGATGATATTTTAACCAAAGCGCTGCTTGATGGTTTGGATAAATACAATAATATCTACATGATGGCGGATTCGGGAGCGCGTGGTTCTGACAAGCAGATTAAACAGCTTGCAGGTATGCGTGGGTTGATGGCCGATACAACTGGTCATACAATTGAATTGCCAATCAAGTCAAACTTCCGTGAAGGACTTGATGTTTTGGAATACTTTATGTCAGCTCATGGTGCTCGTAAAGGTCTTTCAGATACAGCGCTTCGTACAGCCGATTCAGGATACCTAACAAGACGTCTAGTTGATGTTTCGCAGGATTTGATTATCCGTGAAGTGGACTGTTGCGAAGGTAAAGATGAAATAGTTGGAATGTCAGTTAAGAGTTTCATGGATGGTAAAGAAGAAATTGAAGGACTTCAAGAAAGAATTACTGGACGTTTCTCATGTGAAACTATTTGTGATAAAGACGGTGAAGTGATTATTAAAGCGAACCATATGATTACACCAAGACGTGCTGAGCGCATTATTAAAGAAGGTGTAGATAAGAATGGCAAGCCGTATGAAGAAATTAAGATTAGAACTATTTTAAGTTGTAAATCAAAAGTTGGTGTTTGTGCGAAGTGTTATGGCGCGAACATGGCGACTGGTGAGACAGTACAGGTTGGTGAGTCAGTTGGTATTATTGCTGCACAATCTATCGGTGAGCCAGGAACACAGCTGACGATGCGTACATTCCATACGGGTGGTGTTGCCGGTGGGGATATTACCCAAGGTCTTCCTCGTGTCGAAGAGCTTTTCGAAGCTAGAAAGCCAAAGGGATTGGCAATTATTACTGAGATTGCTGGTGTAGCGGAACTTCGTGATACAAAGAAGAAACGTGAAATCATCGTTACTGACAATGAAGATGGTAATTCAAAGACATATCTAATTCCATATGGCTCACGTATCAAGATTCAAGATGGTGATGTCTTAGAGGCAGGGGATGAGATTACCGAAGGTAGCGTTAACCCACATGATATCTTGAAGATTAAGGGTGTTCGTGCCGTTCAAGATTACATGATTCGTGAAGTACAAAGAGTTTATCGCCTTCAAGGTGTTGAGATTAACGATAAGCATATTGAAGTCATTGTTCGTCAGATGCTTAAGAAAATCCGCATTGAGAATAATGGTGACACTGATTTCTTACCAGGAATGTTAGCAGATGTTCTTGATTATGAAGAGGTTAATGGTAACATGGAAGCCGAAGGCAAGGAACTAGCCGAAGGTAAGCAAGTAATGCTTGGTATTACCAAGGCGTCACTTGCAACTAACTCTTTCTTATCAGCGGCATCGTTCCAAGAGACGACGAAGGTGTTGACTGAAGCTGCAATCAAGGGCAAGGCTGACCATTTGGTAGGACTTAAAGAGAATGTTATTATTGGTAAGCTAATTCCAGCTGGAACAGGTATGAAGCGTTATAGTAACGTTAGATTAGATAGCGATGAAGTACAAGTAACAGAAACATTAGAAGAGGATCTTGAAGTAGCTGTAGTAGAAGATGAAGAGCTAGTTTTGATAGATACTGAATAGAAATAGAATGTAGTTAGAATAAAAGGGTATTTGTGATTACGGTCATAGATATCCTTTATTTTAGTTATGAGAAAGGGCTATGAAATGGCAAGGGAAAGATTTAAGACGAAACTTAGTAAAAAACAAAGACGAAGAAACATCCAAGTTTTTACGGCGGTTGCGATATGTTTATATATCTTTACGCTTTTGTTTTGCCGCTATGTTATTAAAACATTTGAAGGCTGGCCGACGCTTGAGATATATGTAATGTCAGTGGGGATGACATTTGTACTATGCACCATGACTTTAACACCGGCCGTGATTACAGGACTTATCTTGGGTTATCAAAAGGGCAAGGCGAAGCGGGTTCGTGATGATTCGACATTTGTTTCGTTGCAAAGTATAGAATATTATCGAGATAATCTTGGCAAGTTAGAGCCAGCAGTGGTTAGTTTACTTGTGGATTTGGATATTTACGGTGAGAAAGATATAGTCGCTACTTTACTTAAAATGAAAAATAAAGGAGCAATTGAATTTGATGAAAGTGGCGCGATA
>JGI994J12354_10001196_pt1 | contig 26350 bp, 23 predicted proteins | sample IntmicLarv3ML3BL_FD_12354 | JGI IMG/M metagenome (IMG submission 12354)
TAACTGTTAATAATGGAATAAGCTCTTTTACTCTTAATAATTCGTTTACTTATACTGAGCCAGTTATTTCGCCAACAAATCCGCTTGTTCCGGGTGTGCCGAATAGTGGGGTAAGACGGGAAGCTACTAACTTTAACGTTGACTCAACACACATAGCCGAATTATTATAAGTTTTATAGTATAATGGAATGGTGAAATCACCACTTCTTGTTAGTTTTATTGGCAGAGCCGTTTCCTGCATTAGTCGTCTGAAAGGCGGACACGGTTCGGCGTTGCCAGGTTTAGTTGCCGAACGAATCGCGCCAAATTTCTTGTATGACGTGCTATCAAAACTGCCGCGTGGCGTTGTGGTTATTTCTGGCACAAATGGCAAAACCACTACAACGAAAATGACGGTGGAATTATTGCGCGCGGCAGGATTAAAAGTTTTCACAAATCCCAGCGGATCTAATTTTACGCGCGGCGTAGCGAGTTCGGCAATTGCTGAAATGCGGCGTGGTAAACTTGACGCTGATATTGCGGTGGTTGAATTGGACGAAGCGCACGCGGTTCATTTTGTGAATAAAATTGCGCCGAAATATGCGCTACTTCTCAATGTGTTGCGCGACCAACTCGATCGTTTTGGCGAAATTGATACGACAGCTGGTTTCCTTAGAAAAATTGCCGAGAAAACTACTGACACAGTGATTCTTAATCGTGAAGATCCGCGTATTACCGATATTGCGGCGCGCAAAACTGTCTTTTTTGGTTATTCGCCGAATGTGTCAACGCTGTTTCCGAACGACGACGAATTGTATGGCTTGAAAAACGTAAAGTCCAAGCGATCCGCTAGTGTGATTTTGCAAGAAATCGCTGGCGATGCAATAACTTTTAATATTGGCACGACCAAGTTGAAATTGCGCGGTGCGCATAATGCATTTAATGCGGCGGGCGCGTTGGCTTTGACAAAAGAAATTTTGGGCAAAGAATTTGATGCGAAAAAAATGCTGAAAGCCTTATCTGAAATTCAGCCAGCGTTCGGTCGTGGCGAGAGTTTCGATATTAACGGAGTGCCGCTCGAACTTATTCTGGTGAAAAATCCCAGCGGTTTTCGCATTGTTTTGGGTAGCCAATATAAACCGAAGACTCTGACAATGATTGCCATTAACGATCAATATGCCGACGGTCGTGATATGAGTTGGCTGTGGGATGTCGATCTGGCGATGTTGAAACGCGTTGAGGTGGTTAGTGGTGTGCGGGCTTATGATATGGCGTTGCGATTGAACCACCAAAACGTCGAAGTTAATAATGTTGACACTAATTTATCGGAAGCATTAACGCATTTTTTGAACGAAAATCCCGACCAGCCAAAACAGATTTTTGCAACTTATACGGCAATGCTTCATATGCGAAAAATTTTGAAAAAGGAGTATGGTCGTGTCAAGTAAACGTGTTATCAAAATTGCGATGTTGTACCCGCACGAGATGAACATTTATGGCGATCACGGAAATTTAGAATCGTTGACTCATCGCGCGGAATTGTATGGTTTAACGGTTGAGCAAATCCTGTACGAGCCGGGCGACAAATTTCCATCAGATGCAGATATTGTTCTTGGCGGTGGCGGTCAGGATTCGGGACAGGGCAAAATCACGAATGACCTAATGAAAATTGCGCCTAAATTGCAAAAAATGGCATCGAACGGTATTCCTATGTTGATGATTTGCGGATTATATCAACTATTCGGAAACTATTTCTTAACTGGTGCGGGCGAAAAAATTCCTGGCATAGGCATTTTTGATACATATACTGAAGCGGGGCCAGCACGCTTGATAGGCAATATCGTAACAAATTGGGACGGACAACAGCTGGTTGGTTACGAAAATCACAGCGGACTAACGTATTTGAACGCTGGTCAGAAATCGTTTGCAGCTGTTATTAAAGGGGCGGGGAATAACGGAGAAGATAACACAGAGGGCGCGCGGACGAATAATGTCTTTGGGTCGTATTTGCACGGACCAATTTTGCCAAAAAATACAGTGTTGGCAGATGAATTATTGAGTTTGGCTGCTGGGCGAAAATTTGGCGATAAGAAACTTGCGCCACGTGATGATACAGCGGCGAAGAAACTATATATTTTGGACGAATTGGCGGCTCAGGCACGAACTATTGCCACGGAACGACCAAGGTAAATAAGCCCCGATTCTATACATTATATCATACTTTGTCAAATTATGCAAGTCTTAATAAAAACCGGAAGAAGACAGTGGTCTAATCGATAACACTACTTTTTCGGCTCTTTGCCTTTAAGGCAAAATAGCAAACTGCCGAAACGCCAAATGCCGCCACGGTATCAACAATTAAATCATGCATTGTATCGCTCAATGCTGCGCGACCGATTAGTGTTTCGCCACTTTCCATGGTAAATCTTTGCATATTCAATCCGAGCATACTGTCGAACGCAAATTCCCAAATTTCCCAGAGTGCGCCGATACTTAGCGCAAAACAGAAAGCAAATAGTGCTACAAACAGAGGGCTGAGAGTTACTTGAATCTTCTTTTGTTTATTTAATGTATCAACTATAATAAAACCCAAAAGCGCCAACATGCCACCACTGAAAAAATGCAAGAAATCGTCCCAGAGAGGAAAACGATGATAAAATGCTCGCGTTTCGCCTAAGAAAATTGCGCAGTATATAAAAATAAAGTAAGCAATAACTGCTGGTTGAGGCAAATCAAAATTGAGTTTATGCACCAACATTGACGGCAAAAACATCACGACAAGTCCTAAAATTCCCTGAACAAGCATTAATACATAATCGCTTTTTAGTCGCTGGCGGGGAAAACTGGTGATTGTACCAGCTGACGCTTGGAAGAGGCGCACGATTGCATAAGCGATTACGCCTATAAGAGAAATAAAAACGAACCAAAAGATAACTTTGGTCCAGTCTATTTTGTGATCTTTGCGGTGTTTGGCTACTGTCAAAATACTCCTTCTAGTTTTATAGACCTATTATAACATTATCGCCTATTTCTGAGGAATTCTTACATAATTATTTATTATTGTAATGCTTATCGATTAATTCTTTTGCTATTTCCATTAATTTATCATATCCCTGCCATGCAAAACTGTCTTCATTTCGACTATCTTCACTGCCAATTTCTATTACACTATCGCTAAATCCGAGATATGAATCACCTTGTTGCGGATTATTGCAGTCGTTCTTAATATCATCGCGGCTCAAAAGGCTAGTTTTTTGGTTACCACTATAACCCACTTGATAACTACTAACTTGTTTGCCAATGTTATTGTCTTCTATGAAATTTATGATAGCTCGACTCGGATCTGCTTCTTCATAGAAAATGACATGCTTTGGCTGTTGCTCCGGATGGGCGGCAAAATAATTTTCCCAATATTCCTGTGATGAAACTAAATTATCTGGTGTTTTGTATCCGGCATGAGCTAATTTCAAGAAATACTTCGGTGATTGGCTAAGAAATGATTCTGTGATAACAGGTTGGCCTACGCTGTCGAATGTAGTATCAGGTATGCCATCTTTTGTCATTTCGAAATATCTATTCTTCAAAAAGAAGTTCAATTCAGCGCAGTCATTTGCTCTCATTAAGTCAATAATTCTAGTGACGTTCTCGTCTTTAAAGCCAAGTTCTAACAATTTTTGATTCATAATGTTTATATTTTGAATTTCTAGTGAATCGACTGTCAATGAACGCATGTAGGCTTCAAATTTGGCAATCAACTCTTCGTCTTCAAGGACTTCTGTTGCTTTTTTGCCGTCCAACACAACTTCCCTTGATGCATATTTAGAACCAGTTTTCAGGTCTACCATTTGGTTTTTTGGTATAAATATCAGACCGGCATCGAGCGGCAAACTTGGTTTTTCTGGATCAGGAAAAATCATAGCATCATTATGCCTTCTTTCCTGTATGGTCTCTGCTTCCGTAAAACTAGAAGCATGTGCTATTCGACACTGCGAAGCGAGCACGTCAGTTGGGTAAACTATAAAGATCTCATTGCCTGTCTCTCCACCATAGTATTCATCCAAAACAGTTAGTTGTGCCATATGTACTGCTCGTCTGTCCGGCCAAGCTGGAAGGAAAGCTGCGGAAGAGTAATGTGCATTCAACTTAGTTAATGCTTCTTCTGACGAGTTTGCCTCTGGGTATACTATTTTTTCTAATAATGCGCTGGCACTTTGTTTGTTTACATTATAAAGACCGTCACGAACCTCCATAGGCGTACGAAGCTGCAAGTCGTCCTCCAACATTTTAGTAAAACCACTATGAAATTCACCTAGTCCGGCTGAATGATAAACCATACTATTATGATCGCGAACACCCTGTCTTGTAATATGTGTCATAAATTGAGGATTTAGGCGCCGCCAGAGAGAAATATATTCCTCAGTTGATAACTTGGATAATGCATCAAATTTCAGAAGTTCTTTTTTTCCCTCGATCGACAGAGGTGTTTCAAATTGCTCAAAATAGTTGGGGTAGATATCGGTTTTCTTCGTCGCTAAATCTTTTACACTTTTTGTTTTTGCCCATATGTTATTATCGATCCGGCTAATTTCATCCCGTATTTCTTCTTGGTGTCTAGGAAGACCTTCAATCTGAGACTTTATATTGGTTACGTTTTTATCACTTATGCGAAATAATTTTTTTAATTTAACTATCGATTTCTGTTGTCTGTTGTAAAGCGTTTCTTGCAGATTATTCTCATCATTCCATAACTCAGACTGCTTTTGTCGTAGTTCGCTGAGCTGCTTGTTTAAAGTTGTAACTTCCTTCTGCTCGTGTGTAATCTGAATCTCCATTTGGGCGAATTCTTTGTGAATTTTGGCTATACCTTCGGGGTCATTACTGAGGGCGACTTCATTCAAATCTAGTATGCTTCTAATTCTATTAACTATATCGTCGGACTGTTCTTCTTTACTATTAATATTAGGGGTGACTATTTCTTGCTCACTGTCGTTATTTATAGATTCTTTTTCAGTGTTTCTTATAATTCTTTCTGTCATTTACTCATTATATCAAAACTGATATGCTTTTTGCTATTGATATCTTTAATATCACCAGCGCCTTTCTCCTTATAAACAAAAAACAGCCACGAAAGGCTGTTACTGTATAAAATCTGGTCGGGGTGAGAGGACTTGAACCTCCGGCCTCCGCGTCCCAAACGCGGCGCGCTACCAACTGCGCCACACCCCGAAAATACTCGGTTTGGATGTGGTCGGGGTGATCCGACTTGAACGGACGACCTCAGCGTCCCGAACGCTGCGCGCTACCAACTGCGCCACACCCCGAGAAATCTTTCTCCGGTACTGCTAGATTATACCACACTAGTATCGGATGCGCCAATAGTGTAAAATGGACGGATAATTTAACAATTCATAACAAGGAGGCAGTATGGCTACATATTACGACGAACCATCGCGAACATTTAACGAATTTTTATTGGTACCAGGATATTCGTCGGCTGAAACACGCCCAGAAAATGTTAGCCTAAAAACGCCTTTGGTTAAATATAAAAAGGGCGAAACACCAGTAATTTCGTTAAATGCACCACTGGTTTCCGCTGTTATGCAAGCTGTCTCGGATCACAAAATGGCTGTTGCTCTCGCCAAAGAAGGCGGAATTTCGTTCATTTTCGCATCACAGTCTATTGAAAATCAGGCTGAAATGGTTCGCAAAGTAAAATCCTATAAAGCTGGTTTTGTGCCAAGTAAGGCTAATATTCGTCCAGAGCAAACTCTGGCGGACTTGCTTACTTTGAAAGAGGAAACTGGGCACGGCACGATTGCTGTCACCGAGGACGGAACTGCTAACGGCAAGCTAGTTGGAATTGTTGCCAGTCGCGATTATCGCGTTGGAAAAACACCACCAAAAACGCTAATTGCTGATATTATGACGCCATTTGATAAGTTGATTTATGCGCCTGACGGGATTAGCTTGCCAGAAGCGAACGATTTGCTCTGGGAACACAAACTGAACGCTTTGCCGATTATTGACAAAAATCAGCGACTAACTGCGCTGGTCTTTCGCAAAGATTATGATGTACATGCCGCGAATCCGAATGAATTATTAGACGATCACAAGCGATTTATGGTCGGCGCTGGAATTAACACGCGCGATTACGAAGAGCGCGTACCAGCGTTGGTGGACGCAGGTGTCGATGTACTTTGTATTGATTCGAGCGAAGGTTTCAGCGAGTGGCAGAAGCGCGCACTTGATTTTGTTCGTAAAAAATACGGCGACGAAGTAAAAATTGGTGCTGGTAATGTTGTCGACGGCGAAGGGTTTCGCTTCTTAGCCGAAGCTGGTGCCGACTTTATAAAAGTTGGTATCGGCGGCGGCTCAATTTGCATCACGCGCGAACAAAAGGGAATCGGTCGCGGCCAGGCGACTGCAATGATTGATGTCGCCAAGGCGCGCGATGAGTATTTTCATGAAACTGGCATTTACGTACCGATTTGTAGCGATGGCGGAATTGTTTATGATTCGCAAATGACTATCGCGTTGGCGATGGGCGCAGACTTTCTAATGCACGGGCGTTACTTTGCCCGTTTTGACGAAAGTCCGACCAATAAATTGCTCGTTAATGATAATTACGTTAAGGAATATTGGGGCGAAGGTAGCAATCGCGCGCGTAATTGGCAACGTTATGACCACGGTGGTGCTGATGCAAAATTATCATTCGAAGAAGGCGTTGACAGCTATGTTCCTTACGCTGGAAGTTTGCATGATAACGTGGCGGTAACACTCGGCAAGATCAAGGCTACGATGTGCAATTGCGGCGTGTTGGATTTAGCGAGCTTGCAACGCGATGCTAAGCTTACTTTGGTTTCAAATACTTCGATTATCGAGGGCGGTGCTCACGATGTGATTACTAAAAGTAGCGAACGCAAATAATTAAGTATATAGTTTTCTAATTAAACTTCTGCTGTGATATCAGCGTTTGTGTGAACTGCTTGAACATCGTCCAAATCGTCAATTATTTCGAGCAAATTCATCAGTTTTTGTGCGATGGTTGGGTCGGATATTTCGATTGATGTATTAGCAACGTATTCCAATCCCGCGTCAACGATCTTTAACCCTTCGGTGGTAATTTTCTCGCGTACACTGTGAAGATTCTTCATATCTGTATAAATCACTAACTCATTTTCTTCTTGAATTGTATCTTCGGCGCCAGCATCGAGCGTAATAAGCAATAATTCGTCGGCGTCTTGACCTTCGCTAACTTTGGCGCGAATGACGCCTTTGCGAGTAAATTGGAAACTAACCGAACCTGACTCAGCAATATTGCCGCCGTGTTTAGTCAATGCGGTCCGCACATCTGGGAAGGTTCGATTGCGATTATCGGTTGCGGTTTCAATAATCAAACCAACACCGCCAGGTCCGTAACCTTCATAAACAACCTCCTCGAGCTGAGCGGCGGCTTTGTCGGCAATGCGATCGATGGCGCGCTGGATATTAGCGGCCGGCATATTAGCGGCTTTAGCTTTTTCAATTGCCATGGCGAGCGCCGAATTAGTGGCAGGATCAGTGCCGCCACGAGCTGCGATGGCGATTTGATTGCCGATCTTTGTGAAAATTGCACCACGTTTAGCGTCAGCGGCACCTTTTTGTCGTTTAATAGTTGACCATTTGCTGTGTCCAGACATAATTCTCCTTTTGTCAAAACTTCTTAATCTTTTATCTATTTTAGCATAGAAATAATATGCAGATAGCAAGCACAAACGCTTTGTGATATAATACAGACATGCTTTTGGTGGGTTTTTTCCAGTGGTGGTATGGCGCGGGTTGGCGTGGTCAAGTTTCGCGTATTAGTGATTCTATAATTCGAACAAATGACAGGTTTTCGATTCCGCTGCTTCTTAAGACTTTCTTTGCGCCATTTCGTCAGATTTCGGCTAACGAATCTGGTAACGACATTAGCTCGCGATTTCGAGCGTGGGGCGATCGCATGTTTAGTCGCCTCATTGGCGCGTTCATGCGTTTCTTTATGATAATCTTCGGTATGATTGCGTTGGCGATAATTTTGATTATTAGTCTGATTCGTTTGATTGTGTGGCCAATTTTTCCGCTGATGCCGATGGCTGGCGTGATATTAATGACAGTAATAGGGGTACCGTGGAACCTGTTTTAAGGTTTAATTCTTTGCGCGCAGCCAAAGCGCGATTTGCCGTTGGCGGTGGCAGGATCCTGGATTTAATAGCAGTACTTTTGAGTATTTTTGCTTTGCTTGGCGGAATGTTCCTGTTAATTATTTCTGAACCAATTGGCTGGTTATTAATTGGCTTTACTTCGTGGCCGATAATGTTTCATATTTGGAAGGTTCACGATCTCGATCAATTACCGCCGTCCAAAAATCCGCGCGATTTGTCGGATATATTAGCTGGTGATTTGCTGGGTGTCCTGCCTGAAAATCTCACATCGCGAGACTTGGCGATTGCTGTCATGAAAACTAATAGCGGACGGTTTATCGCAGCGCGGTTTGGTATTCCAGCACAATTCTTGCCAGATTTAATGTCGCCAGATTCGGCTGATTTGGAAAATATTTGGCTAGAGGCGTTGCGTATTCACGAATCTTTGCTAGATAAGTCCGATACGCTCTCAGCGGCAACGCTAACAGCGGCAATTATGCGCGTGTCTCCCGCTGCCAAGGAAACTCTCAGCGCACTTCGTCTTGATGAGGATGATATGCTGCGTGGTGCGGAGTGGTTTTCGCACTTGAGTGCAATTATCAACCAACACGATGAGCCGAAATTAACTGGCGGCATCGCGCGCGATTGGGACTTTGGTTATATTCCAACGTTACAGCGTTTCGGTATTAATTTATCGGCTAAATATTCGTCTGGTCGTTCGCTCAATGTTCATTTAGAAAATCACCAGGAATTAGTTGCATCAATTATAAATACGTTTGGATCGGGCGGTCGACAAAATGTGGCGCTAATTGGTCCGCTTGGAGCGGGTAAATCGACAGTAGTAGATAGCTTTGCTGAAACTATTATGGACGGTGCGTCTGAGATCCCTGATAATTTGCGTTTTCGTCAAGTTTTTTCCCTTGATGCGGCGGCGCTGATTTCGGCAGCAAGCGGTCGCGGTCAAATTGAAAATTTGGTTAACGCGCTATTTAACGAAGCTTATACAGCCAAAAATGTGATTCTGTTCCTTGATAACGCACAACTCTTTTTTGAGGAAGATACCGGTTCAGTGGATATTTCCAACATTCTTCAGCCGATAATCGAGAACGGCGTTCTTCGTCTGATTCTGGCGCTTGATGAGCAGAAATTCTTGCAAATTTCACAAACCAAACCGGCTTTGGCGGCCAGTCTGAATCGTCTTCAAGTTGATCCGCCAGATGCTGATGGCGTTCTAAAAATTGCCGAAGATCAAATTATCAAGATCGAATTTCAGCGCAAAGTTACGTTTATGTATCAGGCGTTAGTCGAGGCGTATCGCCTGTCGGAACGCTATATGCAAGATGTCGCGCAGCCGCAAAAGACGATTCAGCTTCTCGAAAGTGCGGCGGCTCAGGCAGAAGGCGGTTTAGTTACGGCGCAATCGGTTATAACTGCAATTGAGAAAACTATCGGTGTTAAAGTTGGTGGTTCGGCGGAAACTGGCGCGCCAGAAGAGCGCGAAATGTTGCTTAATTTGGAAAATCTCATTCACGAACGAATGATAAATCAAACCACAGCCGTGTCAGCCGTGTCAGCTGCCCTGCGACGGGCACGTGCTGGCGTACGGAACGAGGGTCGGCCGATTGGTACATTTCTATTTCTCGGTCCAACCGGCGTCGGTAAGACGGAGCTCGCTAAATCGCTTGCTGAAGTTTATTTCGGTGGCGAAAGTCACCTGGTACGAGTTGATTTGAACGAATATGTTCGGGTAGAAGATGTGGCACGCTTGATTGCTGATGGTGCAACCGACTCGAATTCACTGTCTGCTCAGGTGCAAAAAAATCCTTTCTCCGTTGTATTGCTCGACGAGATTGAGAAAGCTCACGAGAGTGTTTTGACAACTTTACTACAGGTACTTGATGAGGGAATCTTACGCGATATTAATAACAGGGAAGTTTCTTTCCGCGATACTATTTTGATTGCGACATCTAACGCTGGTGCTGATCGAATTCGCGAATATATCGAAAAAGGTTATCAGTTAGAGCAATTTGCCGACCGAATTCAAGATGAACTGATTGAACGACAAGAATTCCGCCCAGAGTTTCTCAACCGCTTTGACGAAATTGTTGTCTTTCGTCCGCTCAATAAAGAAGAGCTGTTGCAGGTCGTCGATTTAATACTACATAGCATCAATAAGAATCTGGAAACGCAAAAAATTAGCGTAATTGTGGATGATAATGCTAAGCGTGCTCTGGTTGATGCAGGTTACGATCCGCGACTTGGCGCACGCCCGATGCGACGAATTGTTCAGAAAACTGTAGAAAATATTATTGCTGAAAAGATGCTTACTGGAGAGTTGGTGGCGGGTGCCGGTCTAAGAATAACTTTACAGGATTTGCAAAATAGTGGCGGTTTAGAAAAGAGTCGGTCAACAGAGCAAACTCCATCATCAATCGCGCCGAATCCACCTGCAGCTATATAATCTAAAATTAATTTACGTGACGAATTGTCTGAAATTTGATATAATTTTAATGACGCGGGCGTCGTATAGTGGTTAATATCCAAGTTTTCCAAACTTGTGACGAGAGTTCGATCCTCTCCGCCCGCACCAAGTCAATAAGCTACAAAATAACCTAGCTACAGGTCAGGTTTTGTTTTCAGGAGGTAATAGCATGTTCGACCCGAAAAAGTTTTTGCAAGATGTTGTCAGTAAAAATGCTGAGGCATTCAAAGGATACTTCACGAATGATGCGATTATCTGCTGGCATGACAGCAACGAGCAATTCACGCTTGACGAATTTGTCAAAGCTAACTGCGAGTATCCATCTGTTTGGACGTGTGAAATAGAACGTATTGAGAAAATTGAAAAAGGTTTCGCTATTGCCGCCGAGATGAATCATCCAGCAGATGGATTTTATGTTAAATATATTTCTTTTATTGAGCTAAACGACAACGAAAAAGTACAACGTCTAGACGAATATTTTGTTGCAATAGAAGAAATCCCGCAATGGCGTCGAGATATGAACATAGGCCGATCAATAAGATAAGCATTGTGCAACTTATTACTTATGTATAGTTAAAACCTGACGTACTAACCCGCACCAACGGATATTTGACGGCCTTTTCGGTCGTTTTTTCTCTGTTAAAGGACAGTTTGAATCCTATAAAATTTATAGAAAAAACGAAACATACTGAAATTTGTATGCTTCGCGATTCTATCAGAATATAGTAAAATGGGGCTATGAAAAAGGTATTTATTTATGGTGATTCCAATGTTTGGGGCGCCAGCCCGAACGGTCGTTTGCCCGATAGCGAACAGTGGTCTAATATCTTGCAGAGCAAAATTGGTATTGATTATAAAATAGTACAAGAAGGTTTGCCTGGTCGTTATGCCGGCAGCTTCGCCTACGAACCGAGACCGCATTTCAATGGGCAATTTTGCTACGAGCCGATTTATCGAACTGCTTCGCCTGTCGATATTGTGATTATAGCACTCGGCACAAATGACCTTAATGATAGATACAATAGGTCAACCGATGAAATAGTCAGTGATATTTTATGGTATGAAAACAAAACAAGGACGCTGATTTATAATGTCGAAACGATGCCGATTTTCATCTATGTTTTGCCGCCAAATTTTTCCGGAAAGTTTAAAGACAGCACTTTTGACTTGGAAAAACGAGAAGTTGTGAATGACAAGCTCAAGCAAAAAGTTGACCATTTTGTCGAAATAAGCGATGTGGATTTGTCTGCTGACGGTCTTCATTTTTCACCAAAAGGACATCGGCAAATGGCGGATGCTGTCTTTGCCAAAATCACGGAGAGCGACAGGATATAGCTAATGCAAAGCTTGTGGGTGGGGCTGTCAATCGCGTTAACTTTGCTGGTGATTATAGCCTTTGCAAATCGGCACAAAATACACACTAACAAACGATACGAACAGCCTGAATATTGCAAGAAATTGAGTGAGCTAAAAACATTTTTGTGCGCAGTGAATAATTTTCATGATTATGTAACTTGGCGAGAGCGCGATAAAATTCTCGAGAAGTACAAAACCAGCTATGAATTTTTTCAAAATAAAACTAAATATTATGCGAAGGAAAAACTGGTTCGCGAATTTAATCTTATTTACGATGATTTTCATTTTTATATAAAAAAGTATAATGCAAAATATACGCAGAATACAATTGCCCAAAACAAAGAGTTTTTTGATGATATTGAAAATAAATCTTTGGATGCTCAGCAAAGAAAAGCAGTTGTTGTTGACGAGTATTCTAATTTAATCATCGCCGGTGCTGGTTCGGGCAAAACTTTGACAATACTTGCAAAAGTGAAGTATCTCGTCGAGCGAAAAAATATCAGTCCATCGAAAATATTGGTATTGTCTTTTACCAGAAAAACAGTCGAAGAATTGAATGTACGATTAAAGAAAATGTCGCTGGCGGTGCAGGCGACGACATTTCATAAACTTGGCTATGATATTATTAAACGCCATTCAGCCAGCCAACCACCAGCGGTTGCAAATGAAAATATCCTTAGTAATATTGTGAAAGAATACTTTCGCAAAGACATAGTCAAGAATAGCACGCAAATGGAAGCGCTAGTCGAATTTTTGGCGTGCTATATAGCAATTCCCGAGGAATACGATAAATTCCAATCGGCCGGCGAAAGAATTGATCATTATCGCGGCTATATTGATTATGAAACATTAAAATCGAAAGTTGCCGTTTCGGGAAATCGTGATACGCTAGCCAACGAACGCGTGAGAAGTGTTGAAGAACTTATAATCGCTAATTTTCTGTTCCTTAATGGTATTAAATACGAATACGAGAAAACCTATCCGCACACTAAACATGTTTATAGGCCAGATTTCTATTTGGTGGATTACGATATTTGGCTCGAACATTTTGGAGTTGACAATAATGATAGAGCGAAATGGCTAAATTCTTATGACGAGAAAAAATATGTGAATAATATGAAAAAGAAACGAGTTATTCATAGGAATAACGGTACGAAATTGCTGGAAACATACTCGTATTACAATCGTGATAATGTGTTGCTGTATAAGCTTGAACAAATGCTGAAAGAAAATGGAGTTAGTTTCAATAAGGCGAATATGCACGATATTTATAAATCAATTATGAACAAAGACAAATATTTAGGCCACGAATTAGAAGGTCTAGTTGCTACTTTCGTTAATTTATGCAAATCAAGAAGATTATCCAGCGAGCAAGTGAAGAAAATGTTCACATCAGAACTAAAAGATACATTTATGGGTCGGCGCGCAAGATTATTTCATACTTTTGCTGCGCCTATTATGGAGAAATATCAGCTTGCGTTGGACGATAAAAAAGAAATAGATTTCAATGACATGATTAACGCGGCGGCCGATTTGGTATTAACGCACGGTGCGTCCGAACCGTATGATTACATCATAGTTGACGAATATCAAGACGCTTCGTTCAGCAGATTTAATTTGCTGCAAGCAATACGAGAATCGTCATCTGCGAAACTACTTTGCGTGGGTGACGACTGGCAGTCGATTTACAGATTTGCCGGCAGTGATATTTCGCTTTTTAGCGATTTCGGAAGTTTCGTTGGCGAATACGAAAAACTGCTGATAGAAAATACCCATAGAAATTCGCAACAACTGGTTTCTGTTGCGTCGGAATTCATTCAAAAAAATCCGAAACAAATAAAGAAATCCCCCGTATCTCGCAAAGGTAATATCGCCAATCCTATCAACTTTTGTACTTATGCGGACGACACTTTCTTTGATTTGTTTATGGGCGTAGTCAAGGAAATCGTTTCTAGTTCTCATCACGGAAAAGACGCGAATATTCTCATTTTGGGGCGACATACTTTTGATATTAAGAAAATTACGATGATCGACAAACATACGCCAAGGACTTCTGTGCAATATGATGCTAGCTCGGGAAGTATTTCTATTGATGGAATTGATTCGACAAATATTTGTTATTCGACGGTTCATCGGGCGAAAGGGTTGGAGGCTGACAATGTTATCATTCTGAATATGGAAAATAGTCAGTATGGTTTTCCGAATAAATTGGCGGACGATCCGCTGATTACCGTGCTTCTTAGTAGGAAAGAAGATTTTCGGCACGCCGAAGAAAGACGCCTTTTTTATATTGCACTGACTAGAACGAAAAATAAAGTTTATCTGCTTATTCTTAATCGAAATTCATCAGAATTTTTTAACGAAATACGAGAATATAGCAATAGTCTTGAAATATTTGCGCAATCCAATTCTGCCGTCCGAGTTGATTGTCCGTGGTGCGAAACTGGAATGTTAATGATAAGACAGAATGGCACGACTAGCGAAAAATTTCTCGGCTGTTCGCATTATCCTCATTGCAACCAATCGTATAAGGACATTGATATTCTAAAAAATCCTCTACACTGCGATGTGTGCGGCAGCGGTTTCTTGATAAAGAAAAAAGGCAAATACGGCCGATTTTTGGGATGCACCAATTGGCAGCCGGACAATGACGGATGCAATAACACTGCCAAGATAATATAAATTTATTGCGTACGAAAATTATTGTTAATTTCGCTGTATTTGTTAGAATAGGTGTCGTACTATGAATATACAAGCTATTAAAACTCGTCTGGTGCATGCTGGTGAAATGTCACTCAGTGATTTGCTGAGCGAAAGTATTGAAGATTTGCCAGAGAATTCGGTTGTGGCGATTTCTTCCAAGATTGTCGCGCTGTGTGAAAATCGTATAGTTCCGTTCGAGCAGGCGACGCGTGACGAATTGATTCAGCGCGAAGCGGAATATTTTATCGATCCGAGTTTCTCGCCGTATGGTCATCATTTTACAATCAATGGCGGAACTTTAGTTGGCAGTGCGGGAATCGATTTAAGCAATGCTGATAATAATTGGGTGCTGTGGCCACGTGATTCATTCTCTTCGGCAAACAAAGCTCGAGAATTCTTATGCGAAAAATTCTCGCGAAAAAATATTGGTGTAATTATCACAGATAGCGTTTCATCGCCGTTACGACGCGGTACGAAAGGCGAAATGCTTGCGTGGAGTGGATTCGAAGCAGTTCATAATTATGTCGGCGACAAAGATTTGTTTGACCGCGATTTTATTATGGAAATGTCTGGCATTGGTACCAGTCTAGCCGTTGCGGCTAATGTTGTTATGGGCGAAGGCGCAGAGCAGACGCCGATAGCGATTATTTCTGACATTGATTTTGTTAAGTTTGTCGCTCATAATCCGACAAATGAAGAAATCAACGTTGCATTCGTGCCATTTGACGACGATTTGTTTATGCCATTCTTGAAATTGATGCCTTGGCAAAAAGGCGGTGGCGGATATGACAATTACGTTGAAAAGTGATAGAATATTGTCGTGTCCCGGTAGCTCAGCGGATTAGAGCAGGAGGCTTCTATCCTTCGTGTCGGGGGTTCGATTCCCTCCCGGGATACCATCTGGTATTATTAGTTGGTCGCAAATATAAAAAAAGTCATCAATTTGATGGCTTCTTTGAAAATCACTTGATTGGGGTGGCTAAGCGGGATCGAACCGCCGACCTTCGGAACCACAACCCGACGCTCTAACCATCTGAGCTATAGCCACCATGCCCAAATAATTGTACTAAATTTCGCGAAAAGTTTCAATATGCGCGCCAAGACTATTTAGTCGCTTGTAGAAATCTTCATAACCACGATTGATATTGTAAACGTCGCGCAACACCGATGTGCCAGATGTTGCTAACATTGCCAGCAGTACTACAACGCTTGGTCGGAGCGCTGGCGGAGCCACCACATCGGCTGGACGCCAACGCGTTGGACCTGTAATATATACGCGATGAGGGTCAATCATTTCTACATTGGCGTTCAATTTATTTAATTCTGTAAAGTAAATCGCGCGATTTTCGTACGACCAATCGTGAACCAAGGTTCGTCCTTCGGCCTTAGTGGCAATCAACCCCAAGAAAGGTAAATTGTCCATATTGATTCCGGGGAATGGCAACGCGTGAATTTTGTCATTGGCGGCGTGCAGTTGAGATTTCTTAATTGTGATATCAACCAAGCGCGTCTTGCCGTTATGCGATTGATATTCAGGGCTTAACTCGAATTCTTGTCCCATACCACGCAAAGTTGCCAATTCCAATTCCAAAAACTCAATTGGCGCGCGCTGCACGGTAATTTCTGAATTAGTCATAATGCCAGCTGCAATGAAGCTCATTGCTTCGATTGGGTCTTCGCTGACGAAGTATTCGACGTCTTGGTTGATTTCTTTAACACCGCGAATTTTCAGAATAGTCGTACCAATTCCTTCAATCTCAACACCTAATTTTTGCAAGAAGAAGCAAACATCTTGAACCATATAATTTGGTGAAGCATTTCGAATGATTGTTTCGCCTTCGCTCAATGCCGCTGCCATAATAATATTCTCGGTCGTAGTATCGCCACGTTCGGTCAAAACAATTGCACCCTCAGGTTTTCGTGATTCAACGTGAACCTGATAGTAATCTGTATCTCGCGCTGCATCGATACTCATACCGAATTGACTAAGGCCAACCAAATGCGGCTCCACGGTGCGTTTGCCAAGGTTACAGCCGCCCGAAAAGGGTAGGCGGAAATCTTTATATTGATGAAGTAATGGTCCAAGAAACATCAAAATTGTGCGCGTTCTTTTAGCAGCAGCCACGTCCATTTTATCCAAAGTTAGTCGTTTTGGCGGATCGATTTCGATATCGTTATCATCATTTAGCCAACGATAACGAACGCCAATTGATTCGAAAACTTCCAGAATGCGATTGACTTCCTCGATATGAGCAATTCGTCGCAGAGTAGTTTTACCGCGATTCATCAGTGACGCACAGAGTAACCCTAACGCAGAGTTTTTACTGGTTTTAGTTTCAATCTTACCACTTAATTTATGTCCGCCTTGAATGCGCAAATTGAGCTTTCCTTCATCATTGACAGACAAAATTTCCGTATTCAGTGCGTCGGAAATGCGCGCGATTATCTCAATGCTGATATTTTGTGCGCCCTTTTCGATACGGTTAATAGCCGACTGACTGGTGTTTAGTTTCTTTGCTAAATCCGATTGTGTTAATCCGTGATTAGTACGCAATTCTGCAATTAGGCGTCCAATTTTCTCTCGATAAAGTTGTTTTTCCATAAAGTATTTAACAATATATCACGTATGATATATTAAAAGCAAGAGCGAAATATATCGTAAATGATATATTTTGTAATTTTTTCACATATGCTATACTGGAAAAGAATCACAGGAGGGGAGTATGACATAGAATCGCGAGAGCCAACAAATTGTTTAGGCTTTTTGATTTTATTTAATACTTACTAAAAGGAGAAATATTATGTTTGACAAAGAAATTTTTAATCTAATAGATAATGAAACTGAACGCCAACGTGATGGTCTGGAATTAATTCCGAGCGAAAATTATGTTTCAAAGCAAGTCTTGGACGCAGCGGGTTCGATTTTCACCAACAAATACAGCGAAGGCTATCCAAATTTTGCAAATCTCGATGCAGATGATGCGAAAATTGCAACAGAGATTTTGCCAAATCATCGCTATTATGGTGGGCAAGAAAACACTGATCGTGTGGAACGACTAGCGATTGCCCGAGCGCAAAAACTGTTTGGTGCTGATCACGTGAATGTTCAGCCGCATTCCGGCGCGCAGGCCAATAATGCAGTTTATAATGCGTGGCTCGAGCCAGGCGACACGGTTCTCGGTATGAATCTCGGCCACGGCGGTCACTTAACGCACGGTTCGCCAGTAACGCAGAGTGCGCAAATTTATAATTTCGTTAATTACGGTATTGATCCGAAAACTGGCGAATTTGATTATGGCGCCATCGAAAAATTAGCAATCGAGCATAAACCAAAAATTCTTTTGGTTGGTTATTCGGCCTATGCGCGGATTCCGGACTTTGCAAAATTTGCCGTGATTGGTCAGAAAGTTGGCGCGCTTCTTATGGCGGATATGGCGCATGTTGCTGGTTTGATTGCGGGTGGAGCGCACCCGAATCCGTTTGATTATGGCTTTCATATTATTACGACAACGACGCATAAAACTTTGCGCGGACCACGTGGAGGACTTATTTTGTCGAAAGGAAAAGTTGGCAATCCTCTGAGAAAGCCAGAAAAGACACTTGAAAACATTCCAGTTTTGATTGATCGTAGCGTTTTCCCAGGCACGCAAGGCGGACCGCTAATGCACGTCATTGCGTCAAAAGCAGTGGCGTTTCACGAGGCACTTCAGCCAGAATTCAAGGATTACGCAGCGCAGATTGTCGCCAACGCAGCCGAGCTGGCAAAACAAATGCAAAAGCAAGGCTTCAAGTTGGTTTTTGGCGGAACCAGCAATCACTTGATTTTAGCTGATGTTATGAGCAGTTTTGGCGTTCACGGCGGAATTGTGGAAAAAGTTCTCGACGATATTGGATTGACGCTCAATAAGAATTCCATTCCAAATGACACCGAGCCGCCATTTCGTCCATCGGGCATTCGTTTAGGCACGCCGGCGTTGACGACGCGTGGGCTGAAGGAAAAGGATATGGAAAAAATTGCCAAGTGGATGAAATTGGCGATTGATAATCGCGACAATCCAAAAGAATTAACCAAATTGCGCGACGAAGTTATCGAATTTGCGCACAAATTTCCTTTACCGAGCGACGTAGTTTAGTTGTAAAATAACGATGTTCTTGACATAGAGCATTGTGTGTGGTATAGTACAAGTATGGACTTAAAACAAGAGCCTAGTTACAGGAGTCGTTACAATAATATCAACGCAGTGATCAATCCACTTATCAAAGAGGTGCATGATTTGCGTGATGCTAGACAGCCAATTCCCGAGGAACTAACAGAGCAGGTGGCATTTGTTCGTGGAAAACGTCAATATCTCGTTGATGAAGCCATAAGCGTTTGTCAGGAAATGTGGATGCCTGGACTAGACTTATTAGTAGAAAAGATAGATAGATAGAGCAAACCGTCTAATGCCAGGCATTCGTCATCGACGCGAAATCGCCAGAAAAGAAGGCAATCAAGAAAAAGTTGATATGATTCACGATAGGTCACGTGTAATAAGACAAATCGAAGAAAGAGCTGTCGAGAAAATTATAGATTTTCCGGCTCTTGCTCGAGAATAACACCGAATTTTTCCTGCACACGAGCAATAATTTCGGATTTGAACTTTTCTAAATCAACTGCTGACTGTGCGCTGATATTTGTTACGACGAGCGCGTTTTTTGGGTAAATTTGCATTCCGTGTGCGCTGTAAGATTTCAAGCCAGCTTGTTCGATTAGCCAACCGGCGGCTAACTTTTCTTGATCGTTAGACATACTCCAATGTGGCACATCGGGAAATTCGCTAAGTAACTTCTCGGCTGTTTCGCGCGATACGATAGGATTTTTAAAAAACGAACCAGCGCTAGCGATTTCTGTCGGATCAGGCAATTTATCTCCGCGAATGGCGATTACAGCGGCGCGAATATTTGTCGGTGAATAATCCGTGATACTACTCTCGACAAAATATTTATTCAAAGAACGATAAAAAGGTGGCTGCGGGAGTTCCTTACTGAGCCTTAAAGTAATCGACGTAATGATATGATGACGTGTTTCAGGGTTTTTGAAAATGCTATTTCGATAAGAAAACTCGCAATCGTCGTGATTCAACGTTACGAATTGATCAGTATTAGTGTCAAAAGCGTCAAGATCGACCAAAACATCCGCGATTTCTTGACCGTAAGCACCGACATTTTGAATCGGCGTCGAGCCAGCGCAACCTGGAATGTCACTCATAGCTTCGACACCACTCAGGTTTTTTACTACGAGTCGTTCGACGACCGAATCCCAAACTTCACCAGCGCCAATTTTGTATGTCACTGAATTTTTATCTTCGCTCAATTTTTCAAAACCCTTGATGCGGTTCAAGATTATTATGCCGTTAAAATCGCCTTTTGCCACAACATTTGAACCACTACCCAGTACAAACCACGGCAGATTATGCTGACGAGCAAATGCTATGACTTTCAGTAAATCATCTTGCGTTGTAATTTCTACAACGTATTTAGCAACACCGCCCAGACGCATAGTAGTTAATGTCGAGAGTGAAATATTCTCTTGGTAATTCATCTTCTATTTTTATCCCTTCTTCGTTTTGGAATTAACAGGGAAAAAGTGGCTATTAGAATGCTTATTCCTAATAAATAAAGACCGTGACCGAATTTGCTAGGTTCCCAGCCGATATTGAACGCTGTAAACCACAAGGCAATAGTGGCAAGATTGACAATTATGCCAGCCAAGACGATTAATTTGAACGCCAACAGCGCGCCGATAGCTGTAATTGCTGCGCCAGCGAAAATCGCCACGACAACGTTGGGATTGAAGCTGAGGTTTTCCAAAAATCCTAGAGGCAGAATTTCAACGAGCGCTATGTCGGACGGTCGCGCACCTTGCCACCACGGTAAAAACGCACTACCAAGAGCCGCCAAAATTGCAATCAAATTTACGATAAGAAACAAAAAACGGCGTTTTTTCATATGCTTATTTTATCATATGCGCCCTCTTGCGTAAATGCGATGAATAGCGTAGAATGATGGACACTAGCTGTGGGCCGGTAGCTCAGCTGGTTAGAGCACGGGCCTCTTAAGCCTGGTGTCGTGGGTTCAAGTCCCACCCGGCTCACCAAATGTTTTAATCGAACTTTTGTTCGATTTTTCTTTTTATTAAAATCTGGCAAAACAGCCAAAATATGTTACAATTAAATCAGACAATATGGCAAACATTCACGAAGAAATTCCCACGGTTTATACGGCTTTCTCGAAGCATCTCTTTTTTGCGCGAAGAATGATTTCGGCATTCGTCTTGAATGAAAATTATTTGCCGCTTAATCCTTTTACGAATTGGGATTATTTTATGAACGATATGGTTGAGCGCGATTTAACCGTTCGAGCAAATAATAATCTGGTTATGAACAGTGATGAACTGTGGCAGTTTGGCATAATATCAAATGGCTGCTATCACGAGATAAAATTGGCTATGAAATTGAATAAGCTGATTCGATTTTTCTCTGTTGGTAAAAAATTAGAAAACATAAAAGAAATCGCTCTCGCTGATTTAGAATTCGAAGAAGAATTAAAAAATGAATACGATACAGGCGAATTTATGACCGAGTTAGAAAAGTATCAGAATTCCAAATTATCAAAGTCGAAGGATGTAAGAGATGATTAACAAAACATTGTGCGAAATTCTAAACAACACGAAATTTATTACTGTTTCAACGGTTTGCAAAGACAGCTCACCGTGGGCGACGCCGATTGGTTGGTTTGCCTTTGATGGTGCAAATATAGTTTTCGATAATAGGCAAGGCACGATTCACGCTGAGAATTTGGCGCGCGATGAACGCTGTTTTATCACTGTTGTGAATTACGATAAGCTATATTCTCGTGCGATATATATGGAAACCAAGGTCACGAAACTTGTTGATGAAGAATACGAAAAAGCCAAGAAATTAATTCTTGATAAAGGCTTGAACGTAACAGACGATATATTTTCCGCGCCAATTGGCGAACTTAATGAAAGCAAATCTCGAATTGGCGAAATTAACGGCAAAAACAAATTCTATTGCTACATGAAAGTAAAATAAACGTGCTATACTATTTGTAATTATGGTTTGTATTGCAGCTTTTATTATTTTAGCAATTTGCGTTCTAACGGTGCCGATTATTCGCATTTTCAATAAAAAAGCCGCCGATGGCATTTGGAAATTATTCAAGAAATCGACTTATTGTGTGTCGCGTCGGGCAACATTTCGCAAATGTGATTCAACATTCAAGGACGATGTTAAAAACTCAATGCTACGCAAAGTCGTCATCAAGCACCCAACTTGGGTTAAGCCACTATCGATAATTATCGAAGTCGCCTCTGTCTTGATTATTATCATTACAATTTGGTCGCTTTTGGTCGGCACCAAGGCACTGACTTCGCTGTATGTTTATGGCACGTGCGATCCAACGCAACCGAGCGCTTGCGCGCTTGATGCTGGCGAATCTTGCACAATTGACAGCCAGCCGCTTGATTTCTTTGACAATCCGATTAAATGGACAGGACATTGGTTTGCCGAATTCGGCGAAGCCTTGATGGCGATTCCGACACGTATGAAGAATTGGGATGCGCGCGATTATTTAACTGACAAACCGACTTACTTTAACAAGTATGATGACAGCAAACCGGTCGCACTCAGCGTTTCTGATCCTGGTTGTCTTATCTGTCGACGTTCTTATGTTGCGAAAAAGGAAAGTGGCTTTCTTGACGAATATAATGTGGCACTGTTGCCGTATCCGATTCGCGATAAATTCCCCAATTCGCATCTGGTGAGTCGTTATATCGAGGCAACGCGCCTGAAACCGCTGGATAATACACCTCATCCGGTAGGCTGGCTGATTCTGGATCGCATGTTTACCGAAAACACTGCTGATGGCGATAATTTTCAAAATGCGTTTAATTTTACTTATAATGATACAAAAGCGCGCGAAGTGTTGAACGAGTGGCTGAGTGATTTTGGCTATGACGACAATCAGATTAAGGAAATTGTTAAGCTAGTCGATTCAGACAAAATTGAGAAAGCTATCGACGAAATTCGCGATATTGTTGATCATAGAATTAAAACCAAGAAAATTCCGACAATGATATTTGATGGCAAGCGCCACGACGGTCTGTTTGCGAAATAATCTCTTGCGCCAAATTAAAAAGTTCGCTACAATATACACCAAGCGCCACGCGGCGAGAGTTTTTCAGTGCTGTAAAACTCTCTGGTTTAAAAACCGCACCGCGCGCAAAGTAAACTAACTAATAATAAGGAGTAAAAATGGCAACATTTTCACGCAGCAAACCGCACGTTAATGTCGGTACCATGGGCCACGTCGACCACGGTAAAACCACATTGACAGCCGCAATCACGGCCGTACTCGCAAAGAAACTTCCGAGCGATACAAACCAACCGATCGCTTACGATCAAATCGACAATGCACCAGAGGAAAAACAACGTGGTATCACGATTGCTACTTCTCACCAAGAGTACGAGTCGCCAAAGCGACACTATGCTCACGTTGATATGCCAGGACACGCGGATTATGTCAAGAACATGATTACAGGTGCTGCACAAATCGACGGCGCAATCTTGGTTGTGGCGGCTAACGACGGTCCTTTGCCACAAACCCGTGAACACGTTTTGTTGGCAAAACAGGTTGGCGTTCCAAAAATCTTGGTCTTTCTTAACAAGATGGACTTGGCTGATCCAGAATTGGTCGAATTGGTCGAAGAAGATATCCGCGACTTGCTTGACAAGAACGGTTTCGATAAAGATGCTCCAATCATCAAAGGTTCTGCAACCAAAGCCATCGAAGGTGATGCTGCTAACGAGGATGCAGTTTTCCAATTGATCGAAGCTATGGACGATTTCTTCCCAGAGCCAGTTCGCGAACTCGACAAGCCATTCTTGATGCCAATCGAAGATGTTTTCTCGATTAAGGGTCGTGGCACAGTTGCTACTGGTCGTATCGAGCAGGGTATTGTCAAGATCAACGACGAAGTTGAAATCGTCGGTGTTCGCGACACGCAGAAATCTGTTGTAACTGGTATCGAAGCTTTCAAGAAGAATCTTGATCAGGGTCAAGCTGGCGACAACGCAGGTATTTTGCTTCGCGGTATTGAGCGAACTGATATCGAGCGCGGTCAAGTTATTGTCAAACCAGGTTCAATTGAGCCTCACACTGAATTCGAATCAGAAGTTTACATTCTCAGCAAAGAAGAAGGTGGTCGACATACGCCGTTCACCAAGGGCTACAAGCCACAGTTCTACTTCCGCACGACGGATGTTACTGGCGAAGTTGAATTGCCAGCTGACAAAGAAATGGTTATGCCAGGCGATACAGTAACCTTCAAGGTTAAACTGCAAGCCCCAATCGCGATGGAGCAGGGTCTAAACCTCGCTATCCGCGAAGGCGGTCGCACTGTTGGTGCTGGCGTTGTGACTAAAATCATTAAATAACTATTTGTAGCAGAATGGTAGTTTATGCCGCGTCCACTCGGGCGCGGTTTTTAGTTTGCACCGTAAGCAATTAAAGTAATTTGCAATAATTTGATATTTGTGATATAATGAAAAAATGGACAGAAATGCCATATTAAGCAAGAATCCGCGCTCGGAAGTTACCATTTTTAATGACCTATTAGAGATGTCTTCTTTTGATGAAATTAATGAGTACGAAAAAACTTTATTTACGACAAAAGAATATGCTCCAGGTTATATCGATAATACTTTGAACGATACGACTCTGTTTAAAGATCCAGAAACTGGCAAATATCCAGATCGCAACCCACGCCAGATGATTGAGAATCTCAAAAAACGGGGGGGGGTAGACGACATACTTTCGGTGTCGTTCGAGGTTAATAATCTTGGAGGTAGGCACGTCAATATGTTTTATGCGGATTTCTGTCATTATCTGCAAAATTATCATAATGCAACAAATCAAGATTTTTGTGAAAAATTCGGTAGGTTTCACGGTAATTGCGCTCAATACGCTGCGTTTATGGCTATTTTTTTAACTGAAACGATGCCTGATTTGTCGCCAGTTCTAACTTACGGTGACGCTAGAGTAATATCAGGTGGCAAAGTGGAAAGAAAGCGTTCGCAACACTTTTGGCTTCAATTAAATAACGAAATTACATTAGACAATAGCGGCATATTGGATTGTGTGTATGACGACTATCGGGCGATGGCATATTGTGAGGGTTTTGCTCAAACTGAGGAACCAACTTGGGCTTTAGACAAAGAATCAGCGGCAGATGGTGGTTGGTTCAATAAAGAGGTTGAAGATGGCTGGAATGAATATGTAAAACATATGAGTCAAAACCCTCTAAAACGTTTTATGGGCGCAATTGGCAGAATTCTCGCATTGCGGTCTTAAAGCTCGGCGGAGGCTTTGACTTGATATTGACACCATACAAAGAGTGTGATATAATAGTAAGATAACGTAAATTAACGAAAGGTTATCAATAAATGTCAGAAATGAAGAAAGCCTCTAAATTGGAAAATGAATTAAGTGAACATTGCAAAGAATGCCCATCAAATGAAATAGGTTGCATAGCAATAAATGGTTTCGAGTGCGCTAATGTCATAGAAGAGACTACGCACAGGCTAGAGCATGAACAGCTAGTATACGGACATAGCCAAGAAACTCAAGGTAAACTAGACAAGCTCAAAGAAATAAAAACACTGCGTGGAGCAGAAGAGCATAATATAACACTTGTTCGTACACAAGAAAAACTTAATGCGACCATACAAGCTATGACGCCTCGCGACTAACATTGATTGACGTGGAACTTGCGAATAATGGTAACTAGTGCTATAATCATTCGCAACAAACTTTAATCGCGTCGGTAACTCGAAAGAGATTGCGGCGTCCCGCTCGGGTCAAGAAGCAAGGAGAGAAATGGCTGATCAAGCATCACCAAAAATCAGAATCAAATTAAAAGCCTATGATCACAAGATCATCGACGCCGCTGCAAAGCAAATCGTTGACACGGCGGTGCGTACAGGTGCAACTGTTATTGGACCAGTGCCGTTGCCGGTCAAGCGATCGACTTTTACAGTGGTAAAATCGCCTCATGTTTATAAAAAAGGCGGTGAAGCCTTTGAAATGCGCGTTCATAAACGATTGATTGATATTGTTGACGCCAAGCCAAAAACGATTGATTCTTTGCAGAATTTGTCGTTGCCAGCTGGTGTTGACGCTGAAATTCGTATGTAATTAGATATTGCGAGCGATTCTTCTATCCTCGGCCATAATAGCTGGGGATTTTTGATTTAATTTATCGTTTCGACAAGGCGAAATTATTTTCCCTTGACACCAATCTTGCTGTACGCTAAACTATACATTAGCGACATAGGTATGTGTATATACAAGATAAACAGGTGTATTTATTGTATATAACAAAGAGGTGTGTGGCAAATGTATTATAAAAGTGCTATAGCAGGAGGGGTAAAACATAATGAAAAAGCTAAATTCCATAATCAAAAAGAACATTAAACACAACACCCATCGGGGGGGGGGGCAATACTTTGAGAACAAAAACCCTCAAGCTAAAACGTAAAGTAGCTAAGCTAAAACAACAGTCTTTCAAGCATCAACTCTTCGCCCTAAAACAACAAGTATTCATATC